>ULWP01046712.1_pt1 | contig 126834 bp, 106 predicted proteins | sample 1960461 | NCBI WGS metagenome assembly ULWP01 (sample SAMEA4835815, study PRJEB28245) | human gut metagenome | biome: gut microbiome; material: fecal sample | place: Denmark | collected 2008
GTTTTTTTGCATGGTGCAAGAACGTAAAAAAACGGGATTTTGTGGTTGGAAAAACAAAAATAAAACCGACCGCAATGCGATCGGTTTTTATGTACACCTGATAGGACTCGAACCTACACAACCGAAGTTACCAGATCCTAAGTCTGGCGCGTCTACCAATTCCGCCACAGGTGCGCGATGTTTGGAGTTGCAAATTTAACAATACGTCGGCAAATGACAAAACCCCGCGCCGTTTATTTGGTGTTGGCTGCCTTTATTGCGGTTTCTATTATCGTGTCTATTCCGCGCCGGTAGTCTTCGGTTGTAATGTTTTCTTTTATGTCGGGGTCTATTCCTGCTTCCGTGTCCTGCATTTCCGCGTCAAACATGGGGCATGCCGAAAACCTTACACTCCACCCGTTGGGCAATTCGGAGTTAAACGGCATTCCCGCACCGCCTCCCGTTTTGTCGCCAACGGTTTTCACATGCGCAAGGTTCTTCATATACATCACAAATGTATTTGCCGCGCTGTAAGTTTGTCGGTTGGTGAGTATGAAAACGGGCTTCAGCCAGCGTATTCCCGTTGCGGGGGTCAGGTAAACGGCTTTGGGCGACGAGAAATCGCTGTGTCCCTTGCCGTTCTTATGACTGATATATCCTGCAAGGGCTTTGGCGTTCACAAAATGGGACGCCAGCTTTTCGGCAGAGGTTATCATGCCCCCGCCATTGTTCCTGACATCTATTATCAAGGCTTTGCACAGGGCAAAGTAGCGCAACATTTCGCTTACGTTGCCGCTGCCAACGGCGTTTTCAAATGTTGAAACCCGCATGTAGCCTATGTTTTTTCCGAGAATGCGATACCTCATTCCGCCGGCTATTCTGTAATCCGTTCCCATGTATATTCGTTGAATGGAATCACTGAAATTCGTGGGATAATCCTCATACCATTTCCAATAGCGAGCCATGTCGTGCGAGGCAGTCAGGTTTACGTGTCCGTCGCGAAGCTCGTAAAGCATCTGCGCACAGAGCGTGAATAGTTGTTCGTTTGACATGTTAGGTCTCACCTGAGGTTTGTAGCGAGCGTAAATGTCGTTCCAATCTACGCCGTACAACTTGTTCTTTTCGGCAAAGAAACAGTAATGTTCGTCAAGTATTTTCCACAGATAATCGAAGTTTCCCTCAGGAGTGTTGTGCGGTGTGTCTTCGGTTATGCAGGACGTAAGCATCAGGCAAAGCGTTGCGAGGAATATTGTGAAGCGTTTCATACGGCTATAATATATATTTGTGCGAATCGCCGTCGCTATGTTTCACGAGACGAAAGTGTTTCACATAGCCAATCATGAACAAATTGCTCCATGTGTGGCTTTTGAGATGGTTCACATGGCTTTGCCTTATGTCGCCGCGCCACCCTATGCGCAGCGTGCCGCTTCCGAGCGGGGCATCGAGCGTAAGCAGATTGCGGAAAGTGGGAGCGTTTCCCGCCCATGTGGCACATACGTTGTGATCGTAGTGTCCCAGTGAAAACATTTCGTAGTATGATTGTCCGAAAGCGGGAGAGAACATCAACCCTATCAGAGGCATGTCGAACTGATAGCGCACTGCGAACAGACGATTCAGGAGTGTGAAACGATAAACTGCCATTGCCGAGGCGGCGATGTCGGTAGAAAACTTTGCCTGAGCGGGATTGTTGCCGTTTCTCGTGTTATAAACAGCTCCGATACTTGCTCCCGTTTGCAGTCCTCCGAGAATGCGCAGGTTTTCAGCAGGTTCCCAATTGTAGTGCCAGGCTATGCGCCAGTCGAAGTCGCCTGCAAGAAAATTTGCATCGTGGCTGGGACTGCGCGAAATGCTCATGTTGCCCTCGAAAAACTGTTGCGTGCTGATTCTTCCGTTCATCATTTTCGTAAGACGCATTGATTCGTGAAGAAAGCGCACTTCCGTGCCGGTATATTCAAAGGGTGAGAGATAAGTTTCCAGCCTGTTTGTTGCACCTATGCCTATCATGTTCGAGCGCATGGTATATCGGTTGGCGTCTTCCTGTGCAGCTGCCTTTTCCACCGCAAACAAATTTATGAATGCGGCGATTGTTGTTATATATAATATGAATCTTTCTTTCAACTGCATAGATGTGTACAAAGTTAAGAAAAAACGTGCATTTTCAAAAGCATAAAATAAACTAACGTTTTGTTGAAATTTGCGTGGCTAAGCGTGTAGCGTTTTATGAAGTCTTTTTCCTTTTTGAGAAAAAGGGAAGTATGAAAAATTGTCGGATTATGATTGGTGATGTTTTTTTTGCAGTTTTGCACAAGTTATTTATAATCAAGGTTTTATGGTAAAAATTGAGGCATTTGTAAGTTGTTGTGCGTCAGAGAGTTATTGTGGCAAAAAATATAAGGCACATATTTTGAAATAAGTGCCTTGTATTTTAAAATACATGGCTTGTATTTTTTGCGATAAGCCATGTGTTTTTTCGGGTGTCGCGAAACGGCGAGCAAAAAAAACGATTTTTTACCGTATCAAGCAGTGCGGCATGACGTTTTTACCATGCGGTGACATGCAACATGGGTGAGGGTTTGCCGGTGCAAGTTTATTTAAGTTCATTTTGTACTTGTTTTTGTGCGATAAGACGGATTATTTGTATTTTCGCAAACAGATATGAAACGATTGCTTTTTGTTGTCATCATTACCGCTGTGTGTATGGCGGCGGGTGCACAGGACGTTGTGCGCAAGCGGCTGCCGATGGCTGAGAACGAGGGTCTTGGTGCTCCGATGTCGTCTGTGGCAGACACGGGAACGGTTGCCACACTTATGCCGAGGCTTTGGATGCCCGAACCTTTTTATATGAGTCCGTGGCAACTGCATGAAGGATTGAACGCACAGTTTGGAATGAACGTTACAGCCGGTTTCGGAAAACATTCGCCCAAGGGCGTGGGTTTCGGAAGCAATGCCGCGTTTGTCTATGCCCAACCTTTCGGCAACAGATGGGCTTTTGCCGGCGGAGTGAGCATGCAGACTCTCGATTGGGGCGGTTGGAAAATGAGGAATGCCTCTGTGTTTGGCGTTGCCGCCTATAAAGTTAATGAGCGCATGAATGTTTATGCTTTCGGCGAGAAGAGTCTTGTGCCCGGTAACAGACGTTTCAGAAATTATCCCGACTTTGGCGAGGACCGTTGGGGAGGTGCGGTGGATTTCAAACTCGGCAACCATGTGTTTGTGCAGTTTGGAGTTTCGCAAGGCAGAATGAATTATTAATCCGCACGCACGTCATGCCGAAATCAGCAGACTTTCTTTTGCAAAACCGCCGTATGCTCGAGGCGGAATACAGATACGAGCAGGAAACTTTCAAACGCGAAACCACTGCCATGCCGATTGGCAGAAAAATAAAGAGAGGCATTTGCTGGTTTCCGCTTAGGGTGGGGCGCAGTTACTATAATTCGCTCAACCAACTTTCAATAGAAATTTACAGGACCGAAGATACGGATATTGATCACAATTTCGAGTACGGGCGACCGGTATGTTTTTTTACGCTCGATGCAAACGATAATCCGCATTTCATGAAATTTTCGGCGGTTGTGAGCTATGCCGACGGCGATCGTATGGTTGTGATTGTTCCGGGAACGGATGCTGTTGTTGCCATAGAGAATGCCGAACGCCTCGGGGTGCAGTTGTTTTTTGACGAAACTACCTATCGCCTCATGTTTCGCGCACTCGATGCCGCCATTGCCGCAAAGGATAACCGGCTTGCCGAACTTCGCGAAATTTTTCACGGAAGCCAGAAGCCGGCAAAGACTACGCCTTTTCCAACTCCCGTTCCATGGTTGAATGTTTCACAAAGACAGGCGGTGAACGAGGTGTTGCGTGCTAAAGATGTGGCAATTGTACACGGACCTCCGGGAACGGGGAAAACCACAACGCTTGTTGAGGCTGTTTACGAGATATTGCGGCGCGAGAGTCAGGTAATGGTTTGTGCGCAGAGCAATATGGCAGTGGACTGGATAAGTGAGAAACTTACCGACAGGGGAGTGAATGTGCTGCGCATAGGAAATCCCACGAGAGTTAATGACAAAATGCTGTCGTTTACCTATGAACGGCGTTTCGAATCGCATCCCGACTATCCGCAACTATGGGCTGTGAGACGCGCAATAAGACAACTGTATTCTCAAAAGGGCGATGTGGAACGCAAACATCAGAAGATTTCGCGACTTCGCGATAAAGCCACGGAACTTGAGCTTTCCATCCACTCCTCTCTCATGGATGCGGCAAGGGTTGTGGCTTGTACGCTTGCGGGAGCGGCAAACCGAGTGCTCGACGGCATGAAGTTTCACACTCTTGTGGTAGACGAGGCGGCGCAAGCTTTGGAAGCGGCGGTGTGGATACCTTTGCAAAAATGCCACAGAGTGATTCTTGCCGGCGATCACAGGCAGTTGCCGCCCACAATAAAGAGCGGCACGGCTGTAAAAGGCGGATTGGGAAAAACTTTAATGGAAACTCTGGCGGAGGAAAAGCCCGAATGCGTTTCATTGCTTAATGTGCAGTATCGCATGAACGAGGCGATAGCCCGCTTTTCAAGTGAAATGTTTTACGAAGGGCGGCTTGAGAGTGCGCCGGAGGTGAAAAATCGCGGAATTCTCGACTTTGACACGCCGGTGAGTTGGATTGATTCGACGGATGTGGACAGCAAGGAAGAATTTGTTGGAGACAGTTACGGAAGAATCAATCGCGCCGAGGCGAAACTCACTCTTGAAACATTGAAAAACTATATCTCGGACATAGGAAAAGAGAGATTGCTCGATGAAAATATTGACATCGGTGTAATATCGCCCTATAAGGCGCAGGTGCAGTTGCTTCGTCGTATGTTTGGGAGGGATGTGTTTTTGCGACCGTTCCGTAACAACATAACCGTAAACACTGTTGACGGTTTTCAAGGGCAGGAGCGCGATATAATAGTCATTAGTCTTGTAAGGGCAAACGATGAAGGAAGCATAGGATTCCTTTCCGACATAAGAAGAATGAATGTGGCCATTACAAGAGCGAGGATGAAACTGTTTATTCTCGGAAATGCGGAAACACTAAAGAAACATAAGTTCTATCGCAGGCTTTATGAATATGTTTCTTTGCTTAATAATAAGGAGTAAAACCGAAAGGATAAAAATAAAGCCGCACCCTTTGTGTTCCGGGTGCGGCTTTTTGAATAATATCGTAAGCTAAAGAATGGACTTGATGCGTTGCATTGCTTCCAAAGCGTCGTCGTGGCTGCCGAAAGCGGTGAGCCGTATGAATCCTTCGCCGCTTGGTCCGAAACCAACTCCCGGAGTTGTTACCAATGCCGCTTTGTTGAGCAATTTGTCGAAGAATGACCACGAAGTTTCGCCTTCGGGTATTTTTACCCACAGATATGGTGAGCAAACTCCGCCGAAAATGGTAAAACCTGACTCTTCAAGTGATTGCTTCATGAGTGAAGCGTTTTTGTGATAGTAGTTTATGTTTGCCTCTACCTCGGCTCTGCCCTGCGGAGAATAGATTGCTTCCGCTCCGCGTTGGGAAATGTATGACGCGCCATTGAACTTTGTGGTTTGTCTTCGTCTCCACATTTGATTTAATTCCAATTTGCCGGCGCCGTTGTCCTTTACGATTATATCTTTAGGCACTACGGTATATCCGAGACGTACACCTGTGAATCCGGCAGTCTTGGAATAGCTGCGAAATTCTATGGCACATTTTTTTGCACCTTCTATTTCGTAAATGGAATGTGGTGTGTCGTCGGTAATGAATGCCTCGTAGGCTGCATCAAAAAGGATAAGCGAACCATTTGCAAGGGCATAATTCACCCAAGCAGTGAGTTGCATTTTAGTAAGAGTGGTTCCCGTGGGATTGTTGGGGTAACAAAGATAAATCAAGTCAAGTGTGCGGTCGGGAATCTCGGGTGCAAAACCGTTAGCTTCGGTACACGGGAGCGAAACAATGTGTTCGTGTGTGCCGTTGAACGGTTTCCCTGCGTGTCCGCTCATGACATTGCTGTCCATATAAACGGGATAAACAGGATCGGTAAGCCCTATTACGTTGTCATCTCCGAAAAGATCGATAATATTTCCTGTGTCGCTCTTCGCACCATCGCTAACGAAAATCTCATCAGGCTCTATGTCGATGCCGTGTTGCTTGTAGTCGAAATCAGAAATCTTATCGCGCAAAAAATCATAGCCCTGTTCAGGACCGTAACCGTGGAAAGTTGTGGCATTTGCCTCATCGTCCACCGCTTTGTGCATTGCTTTTATAACTTCCGGTACAAGCGGGCGCGTAACATCACCAATGCCAAGACTGATTACGTGTTTCTCAGGATTGTTACCTTTATATTGCGCCACTCTTCGGGCTATTTCCGCAAAAAGATAGTTTTGCGACAGCTGCTTAAAATTATAGTTTGCTTTAATCATGTTCTGTGTCGTGTTTTGTTTCAAATTTCGATTTTTCCTTCAAACACTGTTTGTGCGGGACCGGTCATTATTACATCTCCATTGGTTGAGGAATTTTCTATTTGCAGTTCCCCGCCGTCAAGAACAAGTGTCGTTTTTCCGTTAACCAATCCGCATTCTTTTGCAGCGGCGAAAGTGGCGCACGCACCTGTTCCACACGCCATTGTAATGCCAGAACCGCGTTCCCAAACCCGCATTCTTATTTTTGCGGGCGATAAAATTTGTGCAAATTCCACGTTTGTGCGGTTTTCGAACCACGGATGATGTTCAAAAGCAGGTCCTACACTCGCCACATCAAATTTTTCTGCATTTTCAACAAAGAAAACAAGGTGCGGATTGCCCATGGAAACTGCCGTGCCATTCATTGTAATGCCTTTTGCGGTTATCGGTTGGTTTACAAAAGGTGTGGTGTTGCCGCCGAGCGTCAGAATTTGCGACTTTCCCATGTCCACGCTCACGCTTTCCACTTTGCCGTTTTCCACGTGCAGGTTCAGGATTTTTATTCCCGATAGAGTTTCGAGCGTAACGGACTTCTTTTCGGTCAATCCTTTATCGTAAACAAACTTGCCTACGCATCGGCTTCCGTTACCGCACATCATGGCTTCGCTTCCATCGGAATTAAAAATTCGCATACGGAAGTCTGCCTTTTTCGAACGGCTTATAAGAATCAGCCCGTCGCTTCCAATTCCTGTATGAAACCTACTCCATTTAATGGCAAGCTCTTCGGGATTGTCTATTGGGTATTTGTCGGTGTCTACATAGATATAGTCGTTGCCGGCACCGTGCATTTTTGTAAATTCTATCACTCTTCCCATACGGCTTTCAGGCATTGATATGAATATCTTTTACTGCGCGTCCCGAAGGTTCGTTTTGGTTTTTGAACGATGCGTCCCAAGCCAAAGCTTCTGCCGTGGAGCATGCCACACTCGGCACACTCGGCACGCTTTTGGCGGCACTCTCACTCGGGAAATGGCTTTCGAATATCGTGCGATAGTAATATTCCTCCTTGTTACGCGGCGGATTAATGGGGAAACGCTCTGCGGCGTGCGCCATTTCCTCGTCCGACACCGCTTTTGAGGTTATATCTCTAAGAGTGTCTATCCAATTGTAACCAACTCCGTCGCTAAACTGCTCTTTCTGCCTCCAAGCCACCTGTTCCGGGAGCATGTCCGAAAAAGCTTCGCGAACAATTTTCTTTTCTATGGTGTTGCCCGGACACATCTTGGCTTCGGGATTAATGCGCATGGCTACATCAAGAAAATCTTTGTCAAGGAAAGGCACACGTCCCTCCACGCCCCATGCCGAAAGGCTCTTGTTGGCGCGGAGACAGTCGTACAAATGCAGTTTCCCGAGTTTGCGCACCGTTTCTTCGTGAAACGCTTTTGCGTCGGGGGCTTTGTGGAAATAAAGATAGCCGCCGAAAACTTCGTCTGCACCTTCGCCGCTCAGCACCATCTTGATTCCCATGCTTTTTATCACTCTTGCCAAAAGATACATGGGAGTTGATGCGCGCACGGTGGTAACATCGTAAGTTTCTATGTGATATATCACGTCCGACACGGCATCAAGTCCTTCCTGAATCGTGTAATTAATCTCATGATGTACTGTGCCAATGTAGTCGGCAACAAGTTTTGCCTTTGCCAAATCAGGTGCGCCTTTAAGTCCAATGGCAAACGAGTGGAGCTGAGGCCACCATGCGTCGGCTTTTCCGCTTTCTTCTATACGTTTCGACGCATATTTCTTTGCCACTGCCGATATTACCGAACTGTCAAGTCCTCCGCTAAGGAGCACACCATAGGGAACATCGCTCATAAGTTGGCGTTTAACGGCTGCTTCAAGCGAATTGCGCAATTCCAAAACCGAAGCGCCGTTGTTTTTTACGTTCTCATAGTCGGTCCAATCCCTCTTGTACCATTTGTGAAACTCTCCGTCACGGCTGTCATAGTAATGTCCGGGAGGAAATGTCTTGTATTCATCGCAGAATCCCTCAAGAGCCTTAAGCTCCGAGCCGAAATAAATTCTGCCTTCTTTATCGCTTCCTATATATAAAGGAATTATTCCTATATGGTCGCGACCAATCATGAAGCAGTTCTTTTCCTCATCGTAAAGTACGAAAGCGAAAATACCGTTAATCTCCTCGAGAAAATTCATTCCCTTGTCGCGATAGAGCGGAAGGATAACTTCGCAGTCCGAACCCGTTTGGAAATCATATTTTCCCTTATATCTTTCGCGAATCTCCTGATGATTGTAAATTTCACCGTTCACAGCCAACACCTGTTTGCCGTCGGGAGCAAACAGAGGCTGTTTGCCCGACTGCGGGTCAACTATCGACAAACGTTCATGGGCAAGAATGGCGGTTTTGCCGCAATATATGCCCGACCAGTCGGGTCCGCGATGACGCAAACGCGACGACATTTTCAAAACTTTTGAGCGAAGCGACTTGTCATGCCCTTCGCAATTCAGAATACCCGAAATTCCACACATAGTGTATTGTTTTTTGTACGTTACGCCTGATTATGTTTTAGGGCGTCTTGTATCTTTATGACGCAAAAATACAAATAAACAATACAACTTTCTATGTTTTTACCCGAAAAAGTGTAATTATTTCAAGAAAATGCCGTATTTGTCGCTTTCGGTTGTATTTTTTACTGTTTTGATAGGTTTTTGTATCGTTTGGAAAGCAAATTCGTGCACATAAAAAGGAGTTGCTACATCCCTTTTTGCGTGCTCAAAAAAACATAAGGCTTGTTGCAAAAAATACAAGCCATATATTTTGAAATATGTGCCTTATGTTTTAAAATAAGTGCCTTGTATTTTTGCCGATTTCAAACACTTGAAAAACAATGGCTTTTGAAAGAGCATTTTCAAGGCTTTTTATGGATTTGTAAAACCATGGGGGGAAGAGACCGTGGCGTTGTGTGGAAAATTATGCCTGTTGTTGACGACGGTTGTTAAAATATGTGCGTAATGGTGTGCGCCGCCGCGTTTTTTTGCGTAAGTTTGCAGGGTGTTTACATGCACGTATGTTTATATATACCAAGAAAACAAAGATTCTAAGACATAATATTATAATGAAGAAAATTGTTTTTACCGCATTTCTTGCAGGAATGTTTTTGTTGGCAAACGCGCAAAAAGAATTACCGTCCTGGTTGGGAAATGTAAAGTTCAGCGGATATGCGCTGACACAGTATCAAGCGAGTTTTCAAAAGGGCAACGAATCGAATTCTTTCAATATCCGTATGTTGCGTCTGGCTCTTGACGGGCGTATAGCCGGGGATTTTTATTGGAAAGCCCAGTTGCAGTTCAACGGCAATACGAGCAATCTCGGAAGCAGTCCGAGAATGGTGGATTTGTTTGCCGAATGGCAGAAATATGATTACTTCCGCGTAAAAGCGGGACAGTTCAAACGTCCGTTTACATTTGAAAACCCGATGAATCCGATAGACCAGGGATTCATGAGCTATGCACAGAATGTAACCAAACTCGCAGGTTTTAGCGACCGTAGCGGTATGCATGCAAGCAACGGCAGGGATATTGGTGTGCAATTCCAGGGAGATTTCCTAAAAAATGCTTCGGGAAGAAATTTGTTGCACTATCAGGTAGGTGTTTACAACGGTCAGGGAATAAATGTAAAGGATGTGGACCAACAGAAAGACGTTATAGGCGGCGTTTGGATAATGCCCGTGAAAGGCATGAGGATTGGTGCGTTCGGTTGGACAGGTTCGTATGCACGCAAAGGCAATGTCGATGCCAACGACCCCGACAACACGCTGACGAGAACCCGTCGTTTGCAGCAGAGAAGGTATGCGTTTTCGGCGGAATACAAGGTGAACGATTGGACAATGCGAACCGAATATATCCATTCCACAGGCTATGGCTTTTCAAAGACTTACCAGAAGGAGAGCGATGCAAAAGATATAACCGTGAACCTTGCTGACGGCAACAAAGCCGATGGTTATTATGCACTTGTCATAGCTCCTATCGTTAAGGAGAAGCTTCATGCCAAAGCCCGCTATGATCTTTATCGTCCCAAGGCTGATTGGCAGAAAGCAAAGACACAGTATGAGGCGGGATTGAATTATAATTTTTCAAAGAACATACAGGTGAACGCCGAATATGCTTTTGTTAACGACCGTTCGTTGAGCAAGCATAATTATTCCATGGCAGATGTGGAACTTGATTTCAGATTCTGATTTTTGCCGGGCATATAGAAGAAAATTTAAGAACCTCCTGCAAAGCCTTATGCTTTGCAGGAGGTTCTTGGTTTGACACGCAGGAAAAATTCAGTTATATGACAAAAGCGGATTGGCATGTGCGTGCAAATGTATTGCATTAAGCAGATTTTGCAGGGCAAAACGTTTTATGCAGGTACGCTTGAAGATTGCGCACAATGGCTAAAACCGGATGTTTTTTCCTTTGAGATTTGGGGCACTTCCCGATATGCAAAAAAACATAAGGCATGTCGTAAAAAATACAAGCCATATATTTCAAAATACAAGGCACTTATTTTAAAATAAGTGCCTTGTATTTTTGCCTTTTCCCAATGCTTGAAAAACAATGACTTACAAAAGCCCGAAAATCCCAGGTTTTTCAGCTTTCTTTCCCGCTTTCGTCCTCCTTGGGTTGGGGCTTGTGGCGCACGAGCAGAGTGTCTATTCGCGTGCCGTCCATCTTCATTATGCGAAAATCGAAAGTTTTCCATTCAAGTGTCTCTCCCGCCGAAGGAATACGCTCCAACAGGTCGAGAATCAGCCCGCCAACGGTGTTGTAATCGGGTGTGTAGAGATCTTCTTCGTCAAAAAACGCAAGAAAGTCGTAAAACTGACACTGACCACTGACAGACCATGAATTGTGGTCGGCATTTTCAATAATGTCAAGCGTTTCGTCCTCATCGGGTATCTGACCAACAAGACCTTCCATGATGTCGCGCAAAACTATTATGCCTTGCACAATGCCGAATTCGTCAACAACCAAAGCGCGATTGAATTTGTTGCGCTTAAGTTCTTCGAGAGCTTTGTAAACCGTCATGTTTTCGGGGAAATACAGCGGTTTGTGCAAAACTTTCCGCAGTGAAAAGTCTTTTTGCCAGAGTTGCGAAACAAGATCTTTCAATGTAACAACACCGATAACCTCATCGGGGTCGTCGCCTACCACAGGATAGGCGGCGAAAGTCTCTTCCGTAACAATGTCCTGCACTTCCTTGGATGTCATTTCCGCTTCCAGGAAAACCATGTCGCTTCTGTGAGTCATGACTTGCTCTACGGTTTGGTCGCCAAGCGCAAGTGCGCGTTCCATAATGTCTTGTTCCACCTGCTGAACCTCACCCGAGTCGGTTCCTTCCTGTATTATGGATTTAATTTCTTCCTCGGTAACACTACGTTCTTCGGGATTGAGATTGAAACAGCGGGCTATGAATTCTGTGTTCTTTGACAAAAGCCAAACAACGGGCATTGACAGACGTGAGAAAAACGTCATCAGCGGTGCGGTGAGTTTTGCCATGCTTTCGGCACGGTCAATTCCTATTTTCTTTGGGAACAATTCGCCGAGTTCACAGGACATGTAGGTTACCACAACGAGAATGAGAATTTGGGCAACGGGCTGCGCATAGATTTCACTCATTCCGAGCGATGAAAGAACGTTTCCGAAACGTCCGGCAAACTCTTCGCCCGAGAAAAGACCCGTGAGGATTGCCACTATGGTTATTCCTACTTGCGCAGTAGAGAGAAAGCGGTCGGGGTCGTTCATTAGTTTTAGCGCGGAAGCCGCAGACCGGCTTCCGGATTTTGCCATTGCTTCAATGCGATTCTTACGTGCGGAAATCAATGCCACTTCTGCCAGCGAGAAGAACCCGTTGAGTATGATAAGAAGCAGGATTATCAGTATGTCTGTCATTAATGTTTTATTTGTTATTTCACAACCACCACAAGATATTTGCTAACGCTCCAGAAAGTTGTGGGATTGGTGATGCGAAGTGTGTACATTCCTCTTGCATCTTTGTCAAGCGAATAGGAACCTGCGGGATGGTTGGTGAGAAGCTTCGCGCTTTTCGAATAGAGTTTTATTACTTTGTCAACTCTTATGTCTATTTTCGTGAAGTAGTCTTTGTTGAAATTATTTCCTTTTAATACTTTGTTTGTGCCTTCGAGAATGTGTTGTTCGCGAAGTTCTTTCTTTGTGCCGAATACGTACCACGCGGTGTTTAATTGCTTGTCCTGCTGTTCCACTGCACGTGCTTTTGCTGCGTTGTCGGCTGTGAGAGAATTTACATTTGTGTTCAGTTCGGATATTTGCTTATCCTGATGAGCTATGTGGGCATTTTTTGAGTCCAGTTCGGCTTGAAGTTCTTCTATTCTTGCTGTTTTGCTTTCGAGTTCCTTGTTAAGGCTTTCGATTGTGGCTTGCAGTTTTGAAGTATTGAAGCTGCTTTCTTTCAACTGTTCTCTCAGTTTGGCTATACGCTCTTTGTTGAGCTGCATGGTGCGCTTAATGAAAGAGATGTTTTCTATTATGTCAGCCTTGGCATTGGTTTCGCCGTTGTTGCGGGCTATGTTTACACGACCTTCTGCCTCATTGATTTCGCGGAATCCTTCCTGAATGTCGTTGAATGTGCTCATAATGTCGTTCAACTCATTGTTTTTCTGATTAACAATGTCGGTGAGCGAATCGATTGTGTTTTGTGAAGCCAGGTTTTTCTCTTCTTTTTTGTTGTTGCAAGCCATGAGAACTGTCAAAGCAAGCAAAGAAATTACAATTCTTTTCATGAGATTTTATTTTTTGGTTTCGTTGTTTCTTATTTTTCTGTTCATGCCTTCCACAACTATCACAAACTCGCCTTTAGGCTCTGTTTCAGTAAAGTGGAGGGATAATTCTTCGAGTGTGCCGCGTGTTGTTTCTTCGTGAATCTTTGAAATTTCGCGTGTAACCGATGCGCGGCGTTCCTTGCCGAACACTTCGGCAAACTGTTGCAGGGTTTTCACCACGCGGTATGGTGATTCGTAGAACACCATGGTTCTTTCTTCTTCGGCGAGTGCCGCTATGCGTGTGGCTCTGCCTTTTTTCTGTGGCAGAAAGCCTTCAAACGTGAACCTTTCGCATGGCAGTCCGCTGTCAACGAGAGCCGGAACGAAAGCCGTGGCTCCGGGCAGGCATTGCACTTCAACTTCTTTGTCGGCGCAGGCTCTTACGAGCATATATCCGGGGTCGCTTATTCCCGGCGTGCCTGCATCGGTTACGAGTGCCATGTTTTCTCCTCCCGCCATGCGTGAGGAGAAAGCCTCGGCGGTTTGGTGTTCGTTGAATTTATGGTGTGCGCAGAGTTTTGCGCTTATGCCATAATGTTTCAGAAGCATACCCGATGTGCGGGTGTCCTCGGCAAGCACCGTGTCTACGCTTTTCAACACTTTAAGTGCGCGTTCGGTGATGTCTTCAAGATTGCCCACAGGTGTGGGCACTACATAGAGCATTCCCATAGTGCAAAGATATGGAAATTTAGGTAATTGAGTGCATTCTTGTTTTTTTATTGAGGGCTTATAACGTTTATTATGTACTTATTTTGCGGTATTCGCACAGTTTTGTTTTCATGAAAAACGGGCGGAAATACCCGTTTGTTTGTTCTTCCGCCTAACCGAAAATGCGGCAAAACATGCGCGTTTTTATAAGTGCCTGGCAGTCAGAAAAATAAGCAAAACTTAAAGACTTTTGTAAGTAGTTGTTTATCAGGCATCTGTAAGGCTCAAAAATATAAGGCATATATTTTAAAATACAAGGCACTTATTTCAAAATATGTGCCTTGTATTTTTTACGACAAGCCATGTGTTTTTTCCTGTGTCCTGAAATAACCGGAAAAATCACCCTCAAAGTGAACGTCCGAGCTCGTATGCTTGTTGGCTGAAGGGGGAGGTTTTCACTGCTCCGGCTTGCAACATTCCGAGAGCGAGAACGGAGCCGCGCTCTTTCCACCCCATGTAGTCCAGAAGCATGTGATAGTGAGCCGGCATGGGTTCGGCATATTTAGTGTCGGGTCCGCCGCAAGCCATCAACAGAACAACTTGTTTGGAGGTGCCTTTTATGCTACCGTTTATGGAGTAGAAACGGTCTATCAAGGTCTTGAGTTGCGCGGAGAAGCCGAAGTAGTACAAAGGTGTGGAGAAAACTATGATGTCCGACTCGATAATGTGGCGGCGAACCTCATGGAAATCATCTTTCAACACACAGTCGCCGTTCATTCCGCATGTGCCGCAGGCTCGGCAGGGAGAGATTTGATGTCCTGCGCAGTCAAATCGGTACACTTTGTGTCCTGCTTCTTCTGCTCCTTTGATAAATTGCGATGCCAAGTGATTTGTGTTGCCGTTTTTGCGCGGACTTCCTGTCAATACGGTTATTTTCATTTTCTTGTTCTGATGTTTTAATATGTTTATGGCTTGTGTGCCGGAAATCATGCTGCCACCGGCTAACAAACCTGCTGCTTTCAAGAATCTTCTCCTGTCCGTTGATTTGCAAATAGGGATTTCTAGGCAAAAATATATAATGCAGGGGAAACCGCAGTTAATGATATTATGGATAGAATTACCCGTTTTACTGTTTTGGTGAGCATATCCGGGAACAGGTGCACGTGTCGAAACAAAAACTCCCGCTGCAAATGTGCGGCGGGAGTTTGTATGCTTGCGTATGTTTGTTGTCAACTTATTCTCACGGCTTTCACAATGCCTTTTATGCCGAGAAGCGATGAACATATCTGTTTCACATCGGCTGTGTCGTGGAGATTTATTGTTATTTCGCTTTCAAAAATTCCGGCATCGGTGGTTACGGTGAGTTTTTTGATGTCGAGATTCAATTGTTTATAGATTACTTCGCTGATAGCCATGAGAATCCCCTGAACATCTATGCCCTTGACGTAAATTGTGGCGGGATAGAGATTTATGTGGTGCATTTGCCAATCAACAGCCACGACCCTGTTGCCGTAGTTGCTCTTCAGTTTTTCCGCCACGGGGCAATCGCGACGGTGAATGAGGAATTCGTTTGACGGATCAATATATCCTAAGGCATCGTCGCCGGGAATTGGGTGGCAGCATTCGGCAATCTTGCAGTGTTTTATTGAATCTTCATTGATAATGAAAGTCTTTTTGCGGTCTATTCCTTCGATGAAAACTTTCTTTATGTCGCTGTTTTCGGCAGTTTTCGGTTTGCTGCTTATGAAAGGTATGAATTTGCGCCACGAAGACTGCTTGCGCCTGCGGTCTTGTATGAAATCGGCATCGGAATCATTGAGTGTGATGCTTTTTTCTCCGAGTGCCAGATAAAGACCGTCGCGTGTGGGAATATCGTGAAAGCGGCAGAGTTTGTCGATAACCGCGCTGTTTATTTCCATGTCCTTTTCCTGAAGGAACTTGCGCAGGATGTCTTCGCCCACGGCTCTTTTCTCGCGTTCGTCGCGACGCAGCAGTGCGCGGATTTTGCCTTTTGCCTTGGCGGTATTGGCATATTGTATCCACTCGGGTTGGACATGTTGCGAACGTGAAGTAAGAATTTCCACCTGATCGCCGCTCTGCAACTTATGACTCAGGGGAACGAGCTTGTGATTTACCTTTGCGCCAATGCAATGACTGCCCAAAAACGAATGGATTGAGAATGCGAAGTCAAGAGCAGTGGCTCCTGCGGGCATTGTCTTTATTTCGCCTTTCGGGGTGAATATCAAAATTTCGTTGGCAAAGAGATTCAGCTTTATGGTATCGAGAAAGTCGAGCGTGTCGGGCTGTGGATCATCGAGAATTTCCTTTATGGTGTGAAGCCATTTGGACAATTCGTCATCGCTATAGTCTTCGCCCGGGGCTTTATACTTCCAGTGGGCTGCCACGCCCTGTTCGTCAATGTCGTCCATGCGTTTTGAGCGGATTTGCACTTCAATCCATTCGCCACGGTTGCTCATCAATGTAACGTGCAAGGCTTGGTAGCCGTTGGCTTTGGGATGTGAAATCCAATCTCTCAGACGGTCAGGTTGCGGTTTGTATATGCTGCAAAGGGCAACATAGATGTTGAAACATTCGCGTACCTCTTTTTCGGGCGCGCTCGGCTCGAAAATTATGCGTATGGCGAGAATGTCGTAAATTTCTTCGAAAGTGATGTGCTTGTTCTGCATCTTTTTCCAAATGGAATAGGGCGTTTTGATGCGTGCAAGTATATGGTATTTCAATCCGCTCTTGTCGAGTTCTTTTCGAATGGGAGCTGTGAATTCATTGAATATTTCTTCGCGCTCGGATTGGGTTTTTGCGAGTTTCGATTTTATTTCCTCGTATTCCTGCGGATGCTCGTAATGGAAACTGAGGTCTTCAAGTTCCATTTTGATTTTGTTGAGTCCCAAACGGTCTGCGAGAGGAGCATATATATATAATGTCTCGCCCGCCACCTTGTATTGCTTTCTCGGAAGCATGGAACTCAAAGTGCGCATGTTGTGAAGTCTGTCGGCAATTTTAATGAGAATGACTCGGATGTCATCGCTCATGGTAAGCAAAAGCTTCTTGAACGTTTCTGCCTGAAGCGAAGCTCTTTCGCCAAAGATGCCGCCTGAAATTTTGGTAAGTCCCTCAACAATGTTGGCAACTTTGGGACCGAACAAATTTGCTATGTCCTCGTTTGTATAGTCGGTGTCTTCTTCGACATCGTGAAGCAGGGCGGCGCAAATGGAAGTGGAACCCAAACCGATTTCTTCGCATACAATTTGCGCCACAGCTATTGGGTGCATTATATAAGGCTCTCCCGAAAGACGGCGCACACCGCTGTGTGCTTTCTTGGCAAAGTTGAAAGCTTTCGTAATTACCTCGGTTTTCTTTCTGTGGTTTGAGGCAAGATAAGTGTCGAGCAAATGACGGAATGCGTCATTTATCATTTGCTCGTCTTTAATAGGGTCGGGTGTTGCGGGTGTTACGCTCATGGTGAGTGATTATTTTACTCTAATCTTCTTTCCTGCTCTTATGTTTGAGCCTTTAATTCCGTTGAGTCTGCGCAGTTTGCTCACGCTTGTGCCGTATTTTTCTGCAATTTCGGATAGAGTCTGTCCGTTTTTGATAGTAACGCTTTTGCTTCTGCGCGAACTGCGTGAACTTCTGCGTCGTGAAGAAGAATAGGAACGTCTTGCAGAGTTTTGCTGCTTCTCCAATTCGGCTTCGTCTATTTCTACTGTCTTACGTTTGGTGAGAAGTTCGCTGCTACGGTAGCTGTAAACCGAATCGCCGAGATCAATGAACTTTAATGCAGCTTCGGAAGGCAGACGCAAAATGCAGTCGTAAGAATTTCCAGGAACAAGCGAAGTTTTGTATTGGGGATTGAAAGCTTTAATCTTTTCCATTTCCACGCCGCAAACCGAGGCTACCTGTTCCAGATGCAAATCTTTGTTCACTACCACAGTGTCGTTACCGTCAATAAGTCTTGCGCGCATGGGACAAATGTTGTGCTCGCAGTAATAATTCATGACGTAATTGGCAGCAATGAAAGCGGGAACGTATCCACGGGTTTCTTTGGGAAGATAAGGGTAAATGGTCCAATAGTCTTTGCTTCCTCCGGCACGGTGAATGGCTTTGTTGAGAGAAGTCGGTCCGCAATTATAAGCGGCAATTACAAGATTCCAATCACCGTAAACCTTGTAAAGATCATTAAGATATTGCGCGGCGGCAAAAGAAGCTTTTATGGGGTCGCGGCGTTCATCAACAAGACTGTTAATCTTCAAGTCGTAGCGTTTTGCTGTGGACAACATAAACTGCCATAGTCCCGTGGCTCCCTTGCGGCTTACTGCGGTAGGATCAAGCGCGCTTTCTATAACGGGAAGGTATTTAAGTTCCAAAGGAAGGTTGTAAAGTGCAAGAGCTTCTTCGAAAATAGGAATGTAAAAGTTTGTGGCTCCCAACATATAGGAAACGGAATGTCTGAGCCTGCCTGTGTATTGGTCTATGAACTTTCTTACAATATTATTATAGGGCATTTCCATTATTGTGGGAATTCTTGACAGGCGGTCAACGTAAATGCTGTCGGAGAAAACCGGGTTAACGTCCTGCATGTTGCAGTTAGTGTCGGCTTCAAGGTATTGCGAAGCATTCCATTGCCTTAACAGCGTGTCTATATCAAGAGTCATTGCTTCGGGAATGCCAATTTCTTCGTCTTTTCCCGTTTGGTCATCGTGTACGGTGATATCGTTTTGTGCTTTTGCCGTTATTGTGGCAAGAAACATCAGTGCTATTATATATATTTTATTCATAATCTGTATTTAGAAGTTTAGCCCGCAACCTATTCCTACAGCTGTTGAACTTTTAGTGCTGTGCACTTGTATAACCGTAGGTTTGACGTTAAGACTTAAATCTTTTGAAATATCGAAAGCCGAAAGTTGCGCGTCAACATAAGCATCAATGACAGAAAGAAGATAAACACCGACAAACGAAAAAGCAGCATAGTCTCTCCATCTTCGGTATCGGTCTTTCTTATTCTTGAATATTGTTTTGAATCGATCTTCCATACCCGTTATATCATAGTTAGGCGGAAGCATGTTCATATAACTTTTTGTATTCGGATCGTCGTCCATTATGTCTATGTACGCTTGCGAATAATCCTTATACATTTGCTGATTCCACATAAGCGCATAGGTGCATCCCAAAAATCCTCCGTAGAATATGGGAAGCTTCCAATACTTTCTGTTGTAAATCTGTCCGGCTCCAGGAATAACCAATGCAAGCCAGAGAGCGCGTTTCGGGTCGGGAACAAACTTTGGCTTGGGTAGTTTTTGCTTTACCGCCATTTTCATAACCGAGTCCACTTTTCCAACAATCTTTGCGGAATCTTCGCTTACCTTGCTTACGGTTTCGTTAATGTCTTTTGTTGTTGCCGTATCTGTTATTGTTTTGGGCAAGATGCTGTCTGCAATCATGATGGTTGATGCCGAGACACACGTACCCCTTAATGCCGAAAGTAAAACTATTACTGCCGGCAAAATAGCTCGCGAAATGCAAAGTGCCAAGTGCACATTCTTATGGGCAACGGTTTTCACTTACCTTTGTCGAGCATGGCTATTATGCGTTCCATTTCCTCTTGGTTGCGGAACGGTATGGTTATTTTGCCTTTGCCTTCGGGCGAACAAGTCATTTTGACTTTGGTTCCGAAGTGATCGGAAAGATGTTTTTGAAGCGCGTTATATTCGTCGGAATTATCTTTGTCGCGACGTGCGCGTATTCTTTTCCCCGAGTTGTTAACGTCTTCTCCGCTGTTAAGGCGGTTCACCATTTCTTCCACCTTCCTTACCGACAGTCCCTGGTTCTTTATTTCCTCGAAAACTTTCAGTTGTGTCGCTGCACTTGGCAGTCCCAATAAGGCGCGGGCGTGTCCTTGGTCGATTTCTTTATTCTTTAATGCCATTTGCACCTGCGCCGGAAGTTTCAGCAATCTGAGATAATTGGTAACGGTTGCACGTTTTTTGCCAACTTTTGCCGAAAGTTCTTCCTGCTTCAGCCCGTATTGTTCAATAAGTCCCTGATATGCCAACGCAATTTCTATTGGATTGAGGTCTTCGCGCTGAATATTCTCCACCAATGCCATTTGCATGGTTTTCTCGTCATCGGCGGTGCGAATATATGCAGGTACTGTTTTAAGTCCTGCTCTTTGTGCAGCTCTCCATCTGCGTTCTCCGGCTATTATCTGATACGAGCCGTCGCCCATGTTTCTTAAAGTAATGGGCTGCACTATTCCCAATTCTTTTATCGAGTCGGCAAGTTCGTCAAGAGACTTGTCGCTGAAGTCGCGTCTTGGCTGGTTGGGATTCGGAACTATCAGACTTACGGATATTTCGCCTATTGACGAACTTCCCGAAGTCTTAACTTCTCCTGTGGCTATAAGCGCGTCAAGTCCGCGCCCCAACGCCTGATATTTCTTTTGTACTGCCATAAATATTTCGTTTGTAAATTCAGACAGCCGTTATTATTTTCTGTCTTTTTCTATTACGTCGCGCGCCAGCTCAAGATAGCTTTTTGCTCCTATGGATGTTGCGTCGTATAGAATTGCCGGCACGCCGTGGCTCGGGGCTTCGCTTAGTTTCACGTTTCGCTGAATAACTGTCTTGAATACCAATTCCTGAAAATGACGACGCACTTCATCGTTTATCTGGTTCGCCAACCTCAAACGCGAGTCATACATGGTCAGCAGGAATCCTTCAATTTCCAGCCCCGGGTTCAATTTCTTTTTTATTATCTTTATGGTATTAAGCAATTTGCTTATTCCTTCAAGTGCAAAATATTCGCATTGCACGGGAATTATTACGCTGTCCGATGCAACGAGAGAGTTTACGGTTATAAGTCCCAGCGACGGGCTGCAGTCTATCAGAATGTAATCGTATTCCGGGCGCAGAGGGTCGAGAGTCTTTTTAATTAGTTTTTCCCGTTCGTCAAAGTTGAGCATTTCAACTTCGGCTCCCACAAGGTCAATGTGGGATGGCAGTATGTCCAGTCCGTCAATGTCGGTAGTATATATCGCTTCGTGCACATCATGTCCTCCAACGATACACTCGTATATGGAGCAGTCCACTTTTCTTACGTCCACGCCCAGACCCGAGGAGGCGTTTGCCTGAGGATCTGCGTCAACCAAAAGAACCGACTTCTCCAAAGTGGCAAGTGAAGCGGCAAGGTTCATTGCCGTGGTTGTTTTTCCCACACCGCCTTTCTGATTTGCTAATGCTATTATTTTTCCCATATAAATCCGTTCTGCCCATTAGGCTGAGATTATGCAAAAATAGAAAAAATCCCTCATTTCCCAACCCTTTGATATGCTAAATATGTAAAAAACAACGTTGCGCCTTTGTGCTCAAAGCTTTGCGGTTGCCGTGTTGTTAGGTGATTTTTCCGTATATTTGCATAAAAGAAAATAGTGAATATATGAAACAGCAATCCCGACTCATTTTATTGTCGAACGATGACGGTTATCTTGCCCCGGGCATAAATCTTCTGATAGACTGGCTTCGACCTCTGGCGGATATAATAGTAGTTGCTCCCGACGGTCCGCGTTCCGGTGCGGCAGGTTCCATTACTTCCACGGTGCCCATTACTTTCTCGCCCGTGCGCATGGAAGATGGTTTGAAAGTTTACTCGTGTTCGGGAACTCCCGTGGATTGTGTCAAGCTTGCTCTCCATGACATTGTTCCGCGCGAGCCGGATTTGGTGGTCAGCGGCATAAATCACGGCGACAACGCTTCTATAAATGTTCATTATTCGGGAACTCTCGGTGCGGCAATCGAAGGAGCTTTGCACGGCATTAAGAGTGTGGCGTTTTCTTCCTGTAATCATAATCCGCAAGCCAATCTCATGCCCTTGAAACCCTATGTCGAGAGCGTGGTTAAGGCTGCTCTTGAAAATTCCATGCCCCCGCTCACATGTTTGAATGTTAATTTCCCTGCGCTTTCAAGCTTCAACGGTGTAAGGATATGCCGCATGGGGCATTGTCGTTGGATTAACGAATTTGAAAGATGCGATGTGGAAGGACGCGGAACGTTTTATTTCCTAACAGGAAACTATACCGACACCGACCCGGGAGCAAAAGACACCGACAGTCATGCACTTGCCGAAGGATATGTGGCGGTTACTCCCACAACTCTCGACGTTACTTCGCACCGGCTTGCCGAAGAAGTTAGAAACTGGGGCATAGAACAATGAAATATTTTGTTATAGCCGGAGAGGCAAGCGGAGATCTTCATGCCGCCAACCTCATAAACGCGCTGCGCGAACACGACAGCGATGCACGTTTCTATGCTTACGGCGGAGAACTTATGGAAGCGGCGGGAGCCAAGATGCTTCGTTATTATCGCGATATAGCTTACATGGGTGTGGTGAGTGTCGTGATGCATGCGGGAACCATTCTCAGAGCTATGGCAAGGTGTAAGAAGGAAATAATGAAGGTTCGTCCCGATGTGGTGATTCTTGTGGACTATCCCGGGTTCAATCTCGCCATTGCCAAATATGTAAAGACCAAGACTTCCATACCTGTTTATTATTACATCGCCCCGAAAGTGTGGGCGTGGAAGGAGAATCGCATAAAACTTTTGCGTGCATACGTTGACGAGATTTTTTCCATTCTTCCGTTCGAAGGTGTTTTTTTCAAACAACGCGGTGTTGACATCCACTACGTGGGCAATCCCACGGTCGACGAGGTGGAAGATTTCATGCGGGTGCACTATGCCGATTCGCGCAACGACTTCACGATGTCTAACGGACTAGACCCGAAAAAAAAGATAATAGCCATTCTTGCCGGCAGCCGCAAACAGGAAATAAACTATAACCTGCGGCGAATGATTCTTGCGGCGCAACCGTTCACGGAAAAAGAATTTCAACTTGTTGTGGCGGGAGCTCCGAATATAGACGACAATATATATATGCGTAACATCCCGTCGGGGATGATGGAAAACGGCGATGTCAGAATTGTTTCCGGCAAAACCTACGGCTTGCTTCAGTTTGCTTCGTGCGCACTCGTAACTTCCGGTACGGCCACTCTTGAAACGGCTTTGCTCAGAGTGCCTCAGGTGGTTTGCTACTACATTCCCATGGGCGGAATAGTGTCTTTCTTGCGAAAAATATTGCTCAAAGTCAGGTTCATATCCCTCGTAAACCTCATTGCGGGGGACGAGATAGTTAAGGAACTTGTTGCCGACGGCATGACAACGGACAATGTGCGCGAGGCATTGGTGAAAATAGCCCCCGGAGGCAGTTGCCGCAGCCGGGTTCTCCGAGGTTACGAGGACGTGATACGCATATTGGGCGGCTCCGGTGCCTCGGCGCGAGCCGCGCAGGAAATGACGCTGTGCCTGCAACGCAGAAAAGAAAACGAATAAGTTTTTTTGCGACTCTCGGCAGGGGCTTGAAAATGCAGATTTGCGGGAATGAAAAAACATTTAAGGCATGCCCTGAAAAACATAAGGCATGTTGTAAAAAATACAAGGCACTTATTTTAAAATAAGTGCCTTGTATTTTAAAATATATGGCTTGTATTTTTGCCCTTTTCAAATGGGTTGTTTCTCAAACACTTACAAAGGACGAAAAACTGGCGTTTTCAGCTTCGTAAAAACGCTCTCCGGAAGACCGGAAACCGGCATGCGGCATGCGAAATGCACTGCGCGGAAACGAACAGAGACTCCGCATTTGTCAAAATTAACTTGCCTGCAACGCGAATAACCGCCAAAAATAGTTATATTCGCAGACAGAAAAAATTATCGGATGCAAAACGGAAAACTTCTGTGGGTTGATGATGAGATAGACCTTCTGCGCGCCCATATAATCTTTCTCGAAAACAAGGGATACGATGTTGACACGGCAACTAACGGCGTTGACGCGTTGGAAATGTGCGAAAACGGCGGGTATGACCTTATAATGCTCGACGAAAACATGCCCGGACTTAGCGGTCTTGAAGTGCTTACGCGCATCAAGGAGGCTTTTCCTGCCACGCCGGTTGTTATGGTTACGAAAAGCGAGGAGGAAAACATCATGGACCAGGCGGTGGGGCAGAAAATAGCGGATTATCTCATAAAACCGGTTAATCCGAATCAGATTCTCCTTGCGTTGAAAAAAAACATCCACAAACGTGAGATTGTTGACGAGGTAACGCTCACCGGATACCGTCAGGAATTTGGCAAAATCAGTGCACAGATAAACGATTCCATGTCTCCCGACGAATGGATGGAAGTGTATCGCAAACTTGTGTATTGGGAACTTGAACTTCAAGACACCGGCGGAGCCATGGATGAGGTGCTGAAAATGCAGAAAGAGGAAGCCGATGTGGCTTTTGCCAAGTTTGTGAGAAAAAACTATATGTCGTGGATGGGAAACCCCGACAGACGACCAATGATGAGCAACGACCTGTTTCGCAAAAGGGTCTTTCCGCTTTTGGACAAGGGTGAAAAGGTGTTCATGATAGTTTTCGACAATCTGCGATACGACCAGTGGAGAATGCTTTACCGCGAAATAGCGGGGATATTCTCTTCGGACGAGGAACTTTACTTTAGCATTCTTCCCACAGCCACCCAATATGCGCGAAACGCTATTTTTGCAGGGCTTATGCCGCTGCAGATTGAAGAAATTTTCCCGGGACTTTGGGTTGACGAGAGTGAAAATGAGGGAAAGAACCTGAAAGAAAACGAACTTATTGCCACGCAACTTGCGAGATTCCGTCGCAAAAACAGTTTCTCGTATAGCAAAGTCAACGATTCGCAGGCTGCCGACCGTTTGCTCGCACAATTTTCGCAACTCGAAAGGAACGATTTGAACGTTTTGGTGGTAAACTTCATAGACATCCTGTCGCACGCGCGCACCGAACAGAAAACAGTGAGAGAACTTGCGGCAGACGAAGCGGCGTATCGCAGTATAACTCTCTCGTGGTTCAGGCACAGCGCAATGAAAGAGCTTTTCAAAAAACTTGCCGACAAAGGTTTCACCGTTGTAGTTACCACCGATCACGGAAGTATTCGCGTGGGACAGCCGCTAAAGGTTATTGGCGACAGAGAAGTGAACACCAATCTGCGTTACAAGCTCGGAAAGAATCTGAAATACAATGCCAAGGAGGTTTTCGACATACGCCGTCCCGCAGATGCAGGACTCCCGTCGCCCAATCTCTCTACTTCTTACATTTTTGCCACGGGTAATAAGTTTTTTGCCTATCCCAACGACTTCAATCACTACGCAAGATATTACAGCAACACATTTCAACACGGCGGAATTTCAATGGAAGAAATGATAGTGCCTTTCGTAACACTTCGTTCAAAGCGTCGCTGAAACTGTTGCCATACAATATAAAAGGAAAACGAAATGGAAATTGGAATACCAGATTTGAACAGCATTGATACGGCTGCTGAACAATTTGTGAACAACATGGGAAACCGGCGCATCTTTGCTTTTTACGGCAAAATGGGAGCCGGAAAAACTACATTCATACGTGCCGTGTGTCATAAGCTCGGAGTGGAAGAAGAAGTTACTTCGCCCTCGTTTGCCATAGTAAACGAATACAGAAGCGACACTCTCGGGGAAAGTATATTCCATTTCGATTTCTATCGCATAAAGAAAATAGAAGAAGTTTACGACCTTGGCTACGAAGATTACTTTTACGGCGGCGGATTGAACTTTATAGAGTGGCCCGAACTCATAGAACCGCTGCTTCCCGAGGACACTGTAAAAGTGGAAATAGCAGAAAATTCCGATGGCGGCAGAGTTGTGAAGGTTGATGACTGATTACGCACCGCACATATGGGATAATGCCCGCAAAAAGGGACTAAACCGGGAATATTCGCGCATAATTGAAAAACTTTCCGTAAGTTTGCAAATAAGTTAAATAGAAAAATCCTACAACAATGTTTGATGTGAAGCAATGTCTCAACGACAGCGAGAAAAAAATGTCCCAGGCTGTAAAGCATCTTGAGGAAACTTTGGCGCGAATACGCGCCGGAAAGGCAAATGTGGAAATCCTTGACGAGGTAAGAGTGGAAAGCTACGGCACCATGATGCCTCTAAATCAGGTTTCGGCAGTTACCACGCCCGATGCACGCACCATTGCCATAAAACCGTGGGACAAAAGCATGATGCGTCCCATTGAAAAAGCCATTATAGACTCTAACGTGGGAATCATGCCCGATAATAACGGCGAAATAATCCGACTTACCATTCCGCCTCTCACGGAAGAACGCCGCAAAGAGCTTGCAAAGCAGTGCAACAGGGAAGGAGAGACTGCCAAAGTAAGCATTCGCAATGTGCGCCGTGAGACTATCGACAAACTTAAAAAGTCAATAAAGGACGGAGTAAGCGAAGATAACGAAAAAGATGCCGAGCAAACTTTGCAGAAACTGCACGACAAATTCATAAAACAGGTTGACGAACTTCTTGCAATCAAGAACAAGGAAATAATGACCGTCTGATTTATGCAGGGAACGGTTATCCGTACTGCAGGAAGCTCCTGTCTTGTCCGCACAACCGATGGGGGAGATGTGGAATGCACCGTGCGCGGAAACTTCCGCCTCAAGGGCATACGCACAACAAACCCCGTGGCTGTGGGAGACAATGTGGAAATTACGGTGTCGCCCGAAGGCGGAGGAATGATTGTTGCGCTCGGCGACAGAAAGAACTATATAATAAGGAAAGCCACCAATCTTTCAAAGCAGAGCCAGATTCTCGCGGCGAACATTGACATGGTTTTGCTTTTTGTTACTGTTGCGCGTCCCGAAACGCTCACCACTTTCATTGACCGCTTTATTGCTTCTGCCGAAGCCTATGGTGTGGAAGTGGTTGTGGCTTTCAGCAAAACCGACATATACACCCCGGCGGAAACGGAACGGATGAATGAGCTTGCGGATTTGTATGAAAACGTAGGATACCGCAATGTGAAATTCTCCGCTCTTACCGGCGCGCCCGCCAATGTGCTCGAAATACTTAAGAATAAGGTTACGCTCATTGCGGGAAACTCAGGAACGGGAAAATCAACGCTTGTAAATGCTCTTATTCCCGGTGCGGGGGCACGCACATCGGAGATTTCCGAAAGCCATCTCACGGGAATGCACACCACAACCGACAGCAGAATGTATTTCCTGCAACAGGGCGGCGCGGTGATAGATGTGCCGGGAATCAAAGGCTTTGGCACATTCAACATGCGCCGTGAAGAAGTGAGCCATTACTTTCGCGAACTGTTCCTGATAGGACGTGATTGCCGCTTTGGCAATTGCACGCATACCGGCGAGCCGGGCTGTGCGGTTAAGAAGGCTTTGGAAGAGGGGCGCATTGCTCCTTCGCGCTATGCTTCCTATCTTAATATGCTTGAAGACGGGGACGAATCGAAATACCGCGAGGCATATTAAATTTATTTCGCATTAACAAACAAAACATATTACCGAGAAATGAAAACAAAACTGATTTTGGCGGCTGCCTTTGCGTTTGCCGTTGGAGCCGGTGCCCGTGCGGCATCTCCGAAAACGCCCGTTGTCAAAAACATTAAGATTACGGGACATCCCGGAATGATTATCGACAAGGTTATTTCCCAAAGAATCATGACAGAGGACGTTGAAACTCTTGTCAATGTCTTTGCCACGAAAAAGGAAACCCATGTCTGGCAGTCGGAATTCTGGGGAAAATGGACCATAGGAGCTTGCGGACTGTACGAATACACTCATGACGAGAATTTGTATCAACGCATCAAGAAATCGGCGGAAGATATAATGAAACTTCAGGAGAAAAGCGGATACATAGGCAATTATGCTCCTGACAGTCAGCTTAAAGAGTGGGACATCTGGGGACGTAAGTACGTTATCCTCGGACTTCTTTCGTGGTATGACATATCCAAGGACAAAAAAGCGGTAACGGCGGCGTGCCGACAACTGGATTTCCTCACCGCGCAACTGAAAGAAAAAAATCTCCTGCTTGTTGAAACGGGTAACTATCGCGGCATGCCGAGCGCATCAATACTTAACGCCGTGGTTAAGTTGTACAACATCACCGGCAACAAGAAATATCTGAAATTGTCTGAGGATATTGCTGCCGAAATAGAGTCTTCAAAAGGTCCGCAAATCCTTGCAAAGACTTTGCAGAACATACCGTTGGCTAACCGTTTCCCTCACGAGGGTTCGTGGTATAACTATTCCAACGGACAAAAAGCCTATGAAATGATGTCGTGTCTTCAAGGCATGCTCGATTTGTATCGTGTGAACAACGACAAAAAGCTTCTCGATGGAGTTACAAAGGTTGTAGACATGATTGTGGCGCAGGAAATCAATATCACCGGCTCCGGAAGTGCCAGGGAGTGCTGGTATGGCGGCAGGAAGGTGCAAACCCGCCCCGCGATATACGAGAACGAAACCTGTGTAACGGTTACGTGGATAAACCTCTTGCGCAGAATGTTGCAGATAAGCGGCGACGCACGTTATGCCGACCTTATGGAGCAGTGCATATACAATGCTCTTTTCGCATCGCTCAAAGTTGATGCTTCTCAGATAGACAAATATACTCCGCTTGAGGGAGAACGTACGATTGGTGAGGAACAGTGCGGTTTGCACATCAACTGCTGCAACGCCAACGGACCTCGCGGCTTTGCCGCAATACCGCAGACTATATATAATGTAGGCAGCGGAGTGCTGGATGTCAATTTCTATATGCCGTCGCAGGCTACTGTTTCGCTCGGCGGCAAAGTTGGCGATGTGGGCATTGCCCAAAGCGGCGATTATCCCCGTACTGACGAAATGGAAATCATAATAAGCCTCAAAACTTCTTCTGATTTCACCGTGCGTCTGCGTATTCCCGAGTGGGGCAAGGCAACTGCTGTGAGCGTTAACGGAGAAAAGGTGGCGGGAACTGCCGAAAAGGGATACCTGAGCCTTAATCGCAAATGGAATAACGGCGATGTTGTGAAAATCAAGTTTGACATGCCTGCGCGCCTGGTCAAACAAAACGATTGCGATGCCGTTGTGCGCGGTCCCATTGTGCTTGCACGCGACAGCCGTTTCAAGAGTGGCGATGTGGATGAGGTTGTAAACATTCCCAACAAGAACGGCATTGTAGACGTAAAGCCTTCCACGGCTCCCGGATGGGCGTGGATGAGTTTCAAGGTGCCTGTCATTCTCGGTGTCGACTATATTGATTACGGCAAACCCGTGGAAGTTGATTTTTGCGACTTCGCTTCGGCGGGCAATTCATGGACACACGGAGAAAGATACCGTGTGTGGTTGCCCGAAGTCTATGACAACGAAACAAAGTAAGACATTGCCCCGAACAGAGGGCTGCGAATCTTGAAAAAAAGAAGGCTCGGCGTGCGGATTTTACCCCATTCCGAGCCTCTTTTCTTCGTCGCTGGTTTTCAGTGATTTGGAAAGGCGAAAAATACAAGCCATATATTTTAAAATACAAGGCACTTATTTTAAAACAAGTGCCTTGTATTTTTTGTTATAAGGCATATGTTTTTTTACGGGTCAAAAACCGGGCTGTTTTATTGGCATGTGATGCGCTTAAAATTGCGTTTGTTTGCGATGTGATTCCACTGCTCGTTTCAGGGATTCGTATAGGTTTTCTTTTGGTTTTAGCATTAGTTTTTTGCGTATGTTCACGCGCTGCGTGTTTATGTTGCTCTTGCTTTTGTTGAGCAACCTGCATATTTCGCCCTGCTTTTTGCCCTGAATAATAAGGAGGCAAATGTCGCGCTCCGAGGGCGTGAGTTCCGGCAGATTCTTTCTCAGTCTTCGTAGAACCGATTTGGCTTCGGTGGTATAGGCGTGCATGTTTATAATGAGGTTTCTCGCCGTCTCAGGATCCAAATCGTTCACCAGCTTTTCCACAACCGGTGACGGATATGTCTTTTTTCCAAGGAAAATGTACGAACGCATTTGTTCGCGTTTCATTCTGAACAAGAAATGAAGTTCTTGCTCTTCGCGTTTGAACTTGATGTTTTCGCTGTTCAAGAGAGTGGTGTTTGCAACAAGCCTTTCGCTGCAAAAGAACGACATGACAAAAGTAATGATAATCAGCAGCAGATATTCGCGCAGTGAGGGACTGTTAATCTGACACATGGAAATGGCGCATGTGGCAACGGTAAGGAAGCCCTGCAGATAGGAATTCCATTTCAGATATGCCATTGTGGAGTAGAGACTGTTGAGCGAAAGCAAAACAATGTTGGCAAGCGCAAGGTGGTCTGTGGCATCCGAACCGTCGCTTATGAAGATGATTGTTTCCAACGACAGGAATGCGTGCGAAACAATGGTGGTGGCATATAAACATGCCTTGAGCGATATGACACGCAATATATATAATAGGAACAATATCAAAACCACTCCGAGGAATAGCGCATTTATGGTGAAAAACCACGGTTTCGTTATTCCGGTAAGCCCGAAAAGTTTGAAACTTAACCCTACTGTCAGCACTGCTTCGTAGAAAAGCAACGTCATGAAACGTTGTCTTCCCAAGAATGATATTTCGCGCAAAAAAAAGTTTCGGATCGAGAAACGCAAGCTATATTTCATTTATTTCTTTTGTTTGTTATGCGGGCAATTATAAGCGCATATAAGTTTGTATCAGTGTGTACAAAAATAGTAAAACAATTTGATTTATAGTGTAGTTACCAAGTCTTTTTGCTCAAATGACAATGTGGAAAATTATTGTTTCAGACATTAGGGGCAAAAAAGCGCAATAAAATTTTTTCGGAATATGACAACAACAAATCCACATTTAACAAGCATAACAAGTTTTGAAATCTTCAATTTTGCAACCGTGTTCGGAGGAACACAGGCTGAATGAAACAAAAAACAAAGTGCAGATGCATTCTGCGCCGGTCCACAAGTCAAATATGATTAGTCTACAAGTGCAAAATAAACAAACTAAACATGAAAACAAAATTATTTAGGAAAGGGAGGTTGATGCTTGCAGCTATCGGCTTCCTATCGGTGTTTAGCGGCGCGAACGCTCAAAATGTTTTCGTTTCGCCGCAAACGGGTAAATTAATTGCGGCATTAACAAGCAGCCAAGAGGTCGGATTTGAAAAAGGTTGGAACTCTTTTTGGAAACATGACCAGCTTCCGCTTACTATAACGGTTGCCGATAATGCGGATCTTACTGCTGCAGGAGATTTGAAGATTCCTGCTGCCAATCTTAACGTCTCTCAAAACGGGGAAGGTTTGATTCTTATGGGAGGACAGCCTTATGATTCTTACATGGCGGTAACTCTGCCTAAAGGCTATAGATTCACGGGCTATAGTATTACTTTGCAAAACAACATGGACGGAAAAAGTTATGCCAATTTTGATTTTGTGTCCATGAACAAAGTTTTTTATGAAACAAACGATCAGTTCAGCAAGAGCAGTTATAAAGCTATTGCAAGAATAAACGCGGGAGACAATAAGGAATATACCATAGAACGTCAATCAAAAGGAGCCGAGGATATGGGAAATCATTTGTATTTCTTGCTCGAACGCTCTTCGGATGGTTTTTATGGTGTAACAATCAAATCTTTCGAGATATTTTTCACTACCGACGGCTTTAGCGAAACAATGTCTCCTTCAAATGCATTGGGAAATGTCAGTTTCTGCCAAACTCCATTCTTTATACATAAATTGGATTTGGGAGAGATTAAGAAGAATACCAAAAATAACAAAACATACTACAGTTACAATTACCAAAACGTCAAAGACGTTGTGGCGTATAACCTGCTTTATCAAGACGATGCCGTACAAAACGGAGTTGCCGGGGATTATGCTTCGACGAAAAACATTTCTTCGCTCAGCGTAAACGGACAAAATTGGTTCGCTTTGGGAAATGATACATACTATGCCGAATCTCCAATGAACGTAACGCTTCAAGACGGAAAAACTGTCCTTCCCGTCGGCTATCGTATCACCGGCGCGAAATTGAAGTTGGCAGAGACTAAAGATCATTTCGCGATTGTATCATACAAGAATGGAACTGCTTATTACCTTAATAGTGATTTGAAGTTTACAACAACTCCTACGGAGTGGATTTTGGAGAATAAAAAAGTGAAATATGGAGATATATATCTTGATATAAAGAGAAATGGATATTTTAATCCTAGTTATGAATTAAAGACATCAGATAACGTTGGTAGCGGAGTTACATTTGAAATAAAAGATGGCAAGATTTATGCAAATTATAGTGGTGATATTTATAAGTATGACGGTTATGTAACAATGTCTTCCGATATGAGTGCGGAGCTTGAGGATAATGTTACATCTTCTGCCGCATCTTATGAAAAAGTTTGGACAGGCAGCGATTACACATTGAAGGTTTTCGGAACGGACAAGGACAATGTGGTGAAAACTGTGGCTGTAAATGCTTCGAGCGGCGAACAAACGGTGGAGATTAACAACCTAAACAACGATGCTGTGAAGTTTGCTGTGGAAGGTCTCCAAGAAAATACCAAAGCTATAGTACAAGTGGAGCTGACAATGGAATATCTTAATCCTTATGTCAGCAGCCTGGACGTAGTATGTAAGGAAAAATCCGGCGGACAAAGCGTAAAACAAACTCTGGACGTGAACAACTTTGAAGTCAGAGGCGGAGAATTTAAGTTCTATGTGCCGGACGGCGAGGGAACAGAGTGTTCTTTCTTGTTCGAGAACCTTAAGAGCAACTACGCAGACAATACATATTATAACGGCGAGGGAAACGGTACGTCGCGATACAATTTTGTGAACTCGGAATACTGGACAAGCGGCAAAGGCACGAAACTTTACGAAGGCTATGATCCGAATGCGGCTTACGATACCAAGGTTTCCACAACTTTGGCGGGAACAGTTCCTTTCCGTTTCAGTAATATTGACGAACTTAACAACACAAGTACTTCCGGCGACGTGCGCCAGCTTGAAGAATATCTGTTCTCAATCGAAGCATATAAGGCTCAGACCAAACCCGGTGCCGGAGAATTCAAAACTTTCGAGCTTTCAGTGGGCGAAAAAGGCACTGCTTATCTGTTTGTTGCCGATGAGCCTCGTTACAATATAGCTCCCACAACGGGAACAGAGCACAGATATTTTGCTTATTACAAGATGAGCGTGGAGCTTTCCCGGGGAGCTTATGAACCAAAGGTTGAGCTTACAAAAATATATGATTCCACATGCTATGATGGGGATGAGACCGTCGCGATGTATGGAGCAAAAGTAACCACGGTCAATGATCAGGGCGCAGAAGTGGCTGGTAGTCTGTCCACGGAGCAAATCTGGAGCAGTCTTGAGCAATCTATGACCGAAAATAAAGTTGCGCCTAATCAGGTTCTTTATGTTGATTTGAGTGGGTTGAATAATGTTGTGGCAACAGACAAAGTTACTTTCGAAAATTTGCGCGACGGTCTTTCTTCCAATACTCTTGTCTATCTGCCCAAGGGCGTTAACGCGGGAACTTACAATTATGCTTCCAGACTTCAGGACGGTTCGGTGTTCTATTCCGGCAATAATATGAAAATTACTGACAAACAGCCGTTCTTTGCGCCGTATGGCATTACAGTTCCTGCAGAACAGTATGTGGAATATGCTCGTAAGATTACAACCGATGAGAATGGCAAGGTGGCTACGGCTACTGTCATGCTGCCTTTCACTATCAGCATTGACGACAAAGGTTTTCACACGAACGCTGACGGAACTTCGCTTTCGGTTTGGACAATGCAGAAAGACAATTTCATCAGTACTTCTGCGCACGACGGCAATCCAATGAACTATAAGTCGGATGTGCATTTCGTGGCTTACACTTCGTCAACCGGAAAAACCGAGGCAGATGTGCCGTATATGGTGAAAGTGGAAAACGGAACCGACCAAACCGAAACGTCATTCGTTATTAAGCAGTACGGCTCGAATATCGAGGCTACAAAGACAGGTGGTCTTTACACCGGCGACACTTCTACAGGAAAACTTGACGGCAATGCGTTCACATTCATTCCCAAGGCTTCGTATGCAGGTTTGAAACTCGAAAAAACTGCAGGCAACTATTTCTACTTCGCTAAGAACATGTTCCTAAATTCAAAGAACATAAGTGGTGATTATCTCTATTGCTATCCGTTCCGCGCCGTATATGAATATGGTGGAAATACGTCGGCGAGAGCGTTCAGTGTGACATTCGGCGAAAACTTCGGCGATGTAACCGGAATTGAAACCGCTAAAGCCGCAGAAACAGGCGTAGAGGTTGCTCCGGGTGCAGGATGCATTGAAATTCATGCCTTGAAAAATGCAGCCGTGGTGGTTTACGACATGAGCGGAATGGTTGTGGAGCGTCTCGACATGATTGCGGGCGACACGCAGACCGTGAACCTGCCGGCCGGAATATATCTCGTGAACAAGAACAAGGTGGCTGTAAAATAATTCTTAATATTTGAAGATAATGAAAAATGTATATATAAAACCGCAAGTAGAAGTAATCAAGATAGAAAACGCGCATGCTTTTTCGGCAAGCCCGATATCCGGGCAACCTGACCATGCCGATTCACGCCGTTTCGATTATGATCAATCCTTTGACGATAATGGTACGTATGAGTCGGTGGAGTGGAGAAACGATGTCGGCTTTCAGAACAAAGGAAACTTTGGGGATTGATCTTATCTCTTACTTGAACTCTCATTGATGGAGGACGTGTCCGGGGAAACGAAACAAAGTTCCCCGGACACGTTTTTTTGTACGTTCTGTATGTGTATATTTATGCGTCTTGCGGTTTTCCGAGGTAGAATGTTCCCGATTTGTCTGTATTGTTTGACGTTTTTTAACATCAGTACGAGTTCTTGTTTTACAGGTGTTTGGAATGGCGAAAAATACAAGGCATATATTTTGAAACATAAGGCACTTATTTTAAAATATGTGCCTTATGTTTTTTTCTATATGCCGAAGCTTTTTGTCGAGTTACGGATTTGCTTGTATTAATAAATTTTATTATATTCGCAAAGCGATAAAAAGAGAATAATGACAACGCTTTTCTACGTAACTGACATACTGCTCGTGATACTTCTTACGGCTGTAACCGTAAAGTTCATCAGGCTGGGAAATGGTTTGGAGGATGGTCCGTTTCAGGTGCGCCGCAAACTGTTTATATGTTTCTATATTCTCCTCATCGTTAACGTATTGCTCTCTGCCACCATAGTGTATCCGCAGGGTGTGGAGGTATATAGCTCTTTGCCGGTGTGCACCTTGTATTTCGTGTTTTCCGTGTTCATGATGATGGCGACGGCTCATTTCGGCAAGGATTACTATCGCAACGTGTTTATATGGCTCTTAATCATACAATATGGGTTCATGTTCCTGGTATTGAGCCTTCTGTGCCGTATTCTCGGGCTTTACGAACCCATTTTCTCACTCGAAGGACTATTTGATGCCGACAATCATTTCATTGTTTATGGCAGAATTTATTTCTTGACCATAATGCTGGCGGTCTGTTTGCTAATGCTCGCAGTCTTGGTGGAGTCGTTCGTGAGCAACCTGCGACACAGAAAATTCGAACCGAGTGAATATAAGTCGCGTCCCGGGAACGATGCGGAAACAATAAATATTCTGTTGTATGTTGTGGTGTTTTCTGCCTCTTTGACCACTTACTTTTACACGTACATCCTTCCGCATATTATATGTAATGTATTGCTCGGCGCAATGGTGCTGCGTTCCAACCACACTTACGGACGCTATCTCAAGGCAATGCGTGATGAAGTGGGGAACCGTGCTGTTTACAGGGAAATAAGCGAGAAGATAAACCAACTGTTGGAGCAGGAAAACGATAATCCCATATACAAGAGCAACACGAATATTGACGAAATAGCCGATGCTATAAATGTTGGGCGCGACGACATGAGCTCCTATATTTACAGGGAGCTTGGTACGAGTTTCGCGTCTTGGGTATGTGAAAAGAAATTGCTTCGCTGTGCCGATCAGATAGCCAATACTTCGCGGAAAATAAGCGAAATAGCCATAAATACGGGCTATATGGATTTGCCTGCCATGAGCAAAGCGTTCAAAAAGCGTTTCGGCGTTACGCCTTCGGAGTATCGCAAGAGCAATATGTCTTGATTTTCCTTCACGTTAGGGTAAATCTTTTCTTCTTCTCCATGTAATAATCCCTAAAACGCGGAAGTGTCAGCCGTTTGGCAGAATTTTTTGTGGCACTCGCCAAATACTTTGATTCAATTATTAAGTTTTTCGGCTTTTACAGTTTTCCATTTTGTTTCCTGATAGCTCGTGTTGGTTTTTCCCGCCTTTTCCGGATGCCGGAAAGCAATGCGGATGCCGACAACTTATAGATTCCTGCCAAAATTCACGAACACTTTTCGGTGTTTTACTGTATGTTTTTGCCGTTTTATCCTGCATCGCGGAAAATGCAGGCTTTTCATCCCGTTTTTCTTTGGAGCATAAAACAAAAACAGCCCCGGCGATTCACTCGTGGGGGCTGAACATAATAAATAAGAGTTGAAAATGTGAAAATCAGTCTAAGCAGTTTTTGCTGATTCGCAATCGGAGTTTTTCAAACCTGCCGATTGTCTTTTTGAATCACTGCAAAGGTATAAACGAAATGCTACAATACCAAATTTTCATACAGTCAAAAGTAGTCAATGTCAAATATCTTCCTTAAATTTACACGTCAAAAAACATCAATAAGAGCCAAAACAATTAATTTACACAATGTTTTCACCTCACGAACCCCTTGAAAAAAAGAATTTCGTATCGCGATTCATTTATCGGGAGGAATCTTTTCTCGGACGTCAGCAGTTGCTTTCGCTCATATACTACACGCTCCAGATAACATTGATTTCGGTGCTTTTTCTGCCTAAAGCCATAGCCACATCACGCCTGTTTTTCATAATATTGTTGAGCTTGCTCCAGATTGTGGCAACCATTTCTTTTGTGGGATATATAAAGAAGTGGTTCAAACTCTCAAATGCCCTTCGAATTGTCATATATACAATTCATTACGCAATATCCTTGCAAATGATATATATATCGGCAAACAATGTGGAACTGCTTACGGGGTTTCACAAAACACTGCTCATGGGAAACATAACCCTGATGGTTTTGAATGTAGCCCTATCCATTATTGCCTGTCAGCGGCATGACCCGTTGGTTTTGAGTCTTCTTTCGCTGTTGGTATATACCGTGTGCGCATTAATAACCCACGATCGGTGGTTTGAAATCCTTGCCGCAATTCTTGTGGTAACCTTTTTATTGCTCGGATGCCTTGGCAGCAGTTTGGTGTGGAGCACCCGGAAAATACAAAAAGAGAATCTGGATTTGAAAAAGGAAGACGAAGAACTCTTTGCGGTATTCAATCTCCGCCGTGAGCAAGTTAAGGCTTACGTAAAACTTGCCGAACAGGAGATGACCGATGACAAAATCGGCGCGGTGTTTGATATTCTTGGCAAAAAAGCACAGAAAAACGTTATGTACAACATGAAACGCTATTTCTTTTCCAAAAAATTCAATGAAAATGCCATTGGTAAGGCTTTTCCTACACTCACGCCTTCGGAGAGAGAGGTTTGTCGATTGGTTATGCAGGAAAGGAAATTGGGGGAAATATGCAGCATTTTGCAGAAAAACGAGTCGAACATCACCACGACCCGTTCAAACATCCGCAAAAAGCTCGGTCTCGCTCCCGGAGACGACCTGAAAGAAACTCTGTGGAAAATGCTTGACGGCGTAGGCTATAAGCGCGACACCTTACCCCGCCGCCCCCACACCCGGGAAGAGTAAAACTTCCTTTTAGGCAGAGCTATTAGGGTTTTATAGGGAAAAGAGGATTTGTTTGATTATTGCGTAAAGTTTATGTGTAATTGTTTTGTGTTACAAGTCGCTTTGTTTTTGGGGAGCGATTGATTTATAGACATCTATATACGCATCTACCATTTTGTGAATATCATTAGCTATCTGATACCAATACTTGGTTTCGGTATGGCAGAGGTGGACGCGCTGCATTTCATGATGTCTCTTTATCGTTAGACGAAACGGTAAGTTCATAGATTATTTCATCTAACGGTCCCACAACAAAATCACAGTCTCCGCAGTGTCCTTATGCCGATGGACAGGCATATCGTTCACGATAATAACGCATTCGCTTAACATATCCAACGCATTGCTGTCAATATGCATATCTTTTATCATTTAGTCGTAAATAAGTTGTTGTAGAATTCAACCCAAGCATTTGTAACGATATTGTGGTCAAAGTATTTCTCTACTCTTTTTCTGCCAGCCATCCCATGTCTCTTGCGCATTTCCGGATGCTGATAGTACACTTTCATACAAGTATAAAGACTTTCAGGGTCGTTCACCTTGCAACGGAGTCCTGTCTCATTAGGCACACTCGCATCACACACACCATAAGCATCAGATGTAATGACGGGAAGACCAAGAGCTTGCGCCTCTATCACACTCATGCCAAATCCTTCACGCCGTGTGGGTAGCACAAAGACATCGCCACTTTGAAGAGCATTGTAAGGAGTTTTCGTTAGCCCTGGGTAAAAAAAAATCCAGTCTCTCTTTATATTAGGATAGTTCGATACTTTCTTATCAAATTCTTCTTCGACACTGCCGTAGAACAACAATTTTGCTTTGGAACATTCTGCGACAAGCCTATTGAATGCTTCGTAAATTTCACCGATTCCCTTGTCATGATTCAGTCTGCCAAGAAAAACAAACACCACATCATCATTCTTAAAGCCAAATTTTTTGCGCTCATTCATATGCGTCTGTTCTGAAATACAGAAATTTTCCAACTTTACGCCACAAATTGAGCCATGGGCAAGCACTTGGCTGTTCTTTGCCCTTATTACTCCTTCCTTAATAAGAAATTGTCTTTGCCCTTCTCCATCAACAAGTATATGTGTGTCAAGTAAGGATATTGTTTTGTCCATCATTTTTAGTATGTAGCGCATCATCCCGCTTCGTGTAGCCCATACTTGTCCAGTGTAGATGTGAATTCGTACTTTTATTCCTGCCAGCCATGATGCGATAGAGCACAATAATCCGGCCTTTGGCGTGATAGAGTGAATAGAGTCATAATTCTCTATCTTAAATATTTTGAGCAATTTAAAGAGGGCTGTAAAGTCTTTTATGATATTTATTTTACGCACAATTGGCGCATTGATGTAGCGTATATTCATTTCACTGAAATGTGCATTGTAATAATTATCAGGAAAATTTGCTATCAATGACACCTCATATTTTTTTGTGAGTACCTCTAAATGGTTTGTAAGAAAGGATTCGGCTGTGCCTGGTATAGCCACTACAAATGCTATTTTCTTCTTTTTCATTTTTGAGAGTTTTTTTTGGGGGGGGGGATGTTGTCAATTTTTGTGGAAGTGGCTGTAAAGCCATTTGGGGACAAAATATTTAAGGATAGGAACTAAGCTGTAGATTTGATACCACCATGGTAAACCTATCATTTTGTATACGATATGTTTCACATACGCCTCATTGCACCGAGTGAGCCAATCACGGCGTGCTATGGCATTCCGATCATCGCGCATCTTATACAAACATTCGTCAAGCATAAAGAGCTTGTGTCCTGCGGCAAATACCTTAAACCAAAGGTGGTAGTCCTCTACTCTGAGTAGCTTTCTACTCACGGAGTATCCTCCAACAGCTTTTAAAACAGAGGTGCGCGACATAGAAGGCGCATGGCAAATAGGGGTTCCTAATACAAAATCTTTAGTTTTAACCTCTCCATTACCTTTTCCTTTGCGAAAGTCACCTTTTTCATCGAAATAAATCATTGGTGCGCTAACAACAGCATATTCTGGGTGTTTATTCAGGAATTGTATTTCCTTTTCAAATCTCTCGGGCATAGATATGTCATCGCCGTCCATACGTGCGCAATATTCCGTATCGGCATATTATAAGCAATGGTTGAGAGTGTGGTTTAGCCCCATGTTCCTCTCGTTTTTTATCACTGTAACTTTTCCGGGATGTTCATTGGCATTACGCTCTGCAATTGCGAGCGTATCATCATTGCTGCCGTCATCACATAGAATAATTTTAAAGTTTTGAAAGGTTTGGGCGTAAAGCGAATCTAACGCCTCTTGAAGGGTTGGGGCACAGTTGTATATGCCCATAAGTACAGAAATTCTATAGTTGGTCATTATAGCTTTCTCTGATTAGTAATACAGTATCTCCATGAATAGAGTAAATGCCAAATGTGCAATAAAAACGTTTGCAACAGTCTTATAATGGCGATTGCCCCAGCCGATTTCTAAAATAGGAAATATTAAAACCAAAGGATATATTGCCCATGATAAGTAGGCAATGCGATTAGTAAATTCTGCATACATACATAACATCCAAATACCATTGGCTGTAAGATATATCTTAAGCAACAGGTCATAAACTTTGGATTTTATTTTATACTTATAAATAGCGTAATAGCCAACAAATACTGGCATGGCAGAGTAAAGTACGAAATCTATACGAAAGCCACTTTTACCACCCCAATCTGTATCTGTTGAATAAAGATAACTTGCAGCTTTATCATCTGCTAAACCTGCAAATAGTTGTTGGAAGAAATATACGTGAGTTATCGCGCAAATTAAGCAGAATAGCCAGATCCAGAAAAAATGCTTGGGATTTTTTAAAAGCATTGCCAATATAAATGCAGCAATAGGCATTATCATGCTATGATGAAAGCCCAATGTTATTATAAGCAAAGGCACGCAAATTATCCATTTCCGGTAATATGATAAAGCGAGTATGAATAATGATGCTGCAGCTCCGGCCTTTATTCCATTTGTTGCGTAGCTGAATGTGGAAAAGGCACCAAGAAAAGTAAGATATGCAATTGCCGTGTCTCGTGGAAACAAACGTCTTATCCCCCAATAGGCACATCCGAAGTATATTGCAGCTATAATGACAAAGAAAAATGATGTTCCCAAATTTCGAGAACCTATATATGCAAAGATATTGTCAATATCGTAACTGCTGTAGACAGATGGCTGTCTGTAACGGTTTGAGAAAAATATGATGTTAATATTTGCATATTCTATTTTATCCTATTCCTTGCCAACCACCAGAACGACTCCACAAGGTTTTCGTTATATACAAGTTTGTATTTCCAACGGTTGCGCCACCAACGGTGGCTCTTGTCTATTGCATACTTCAGTTTCTTGCCTATAGTGTTAATGCCAGCGGTTGACATTGGTAGGGTGTCCTTCTTCTCGAATATATCAGAAAGGATGCGGTCAGCAAGAGAAGTGTCCGATTGATATGTATACAGTTTGTCGTCAGAAGCAAAGCAAGCTGCGTCAATGCCAATATATTCCACACAAATAGTGACAATGGCATTGAAGAACCGCAGCATACGTTCTTCCTTATACACCTTGAATACCAACGGCCAGTCTATATGCGAGTGATATTGCCGGAAGAACGTGCCTACATCAAGCACGTGCCTAAGCGTTATCTCGTTCGAAGCGAAATGCTCACCAGTATGGCGCAAAAGAAACAAGGCGTTGAATGTAGGCGAAGGAAGCAGCACGTTGTCTATCGGGCTCGGCAAACACTCCTCCTTATCCAATACCGACATCAGAATACTTTCGAACCTGATGTTGCTCTTATGCGACACATCATCAATAAACTTGGCATGATTCTCTACCTCAATACCGCCGACTTTGAATATAGAATGCTTATGATATTCTCTATAGACTTTTATTCCAAGTTCCTTTTCCACCAACTCGTCAGCCTTGGTCTGCATACCAAACAAATATATGTCAATGTCACCAGACGGGCGATGTTCTGGTGTGGGATAACACAGACTGCATCCATACCCTTTAAGCAGAAGCACTCTTATGCCATACTGGTTGTAGAAATCCGCCAACGTGTGAATTTGATCAGCATGCTTTATGTAATTCCGTCCCGTCATAACAGAATGCTTAATCCATTGTATGAGTACAGATTCTGATGGACGTGGTTGGGCATTCAGCAGGTCTATAGCATCAAGCACAATGGCAGATACTCCCTGTTGCTTGGCAATGGTAAATATTGCGTTCCAATCGGTTTCAGAACAAACGATACTATCATCTTTGGGGTTTCTTACAAGATAGATCCGCAACAGTTTGAGCAAAATAACTTCTTCTGCCGTCATTTGCCCTATCACATTATCTCCCTATAGTATTCAATCTGGCACTTCTGCACAAAGTTCTTTTCGAAGCGTGATTCTATTATCTGTCGTGCATTGCTCTTCATTACTCCACGACCCTTGTCATCCGTCAGCATACGCTCCATAGCATCATACAGAGCATTTGCATTCTTCGACGGAACTATCAAACCGTTCTTCTCGTTCTCGATGATCTCACGGCTACCATTAATATCTGTCACAATAGAAGGCAGACCCATAGCACCAGCCTCAAGCACAGTATTAGGGAAACCCTCTCTATAACTTGGCATCACAAAGCAATCGGCATTCACATACATCTGCAGCAAGTCATCGCCATATTTAGGTCCACAGGCATCAATGTCGTCATTAGTGTCTATAAGCTTACGAGTCTTGCCACTCACAGGATCAAGCTCATGCTCATATTTGCCCACCAACACAAGTCTTGTATTATTATGCTTGTCGTGCAATTTCACAAAAGCTTCAACTAACTCATTGATACCCTTATCTCCCACAATGCGGCCGACAAAAACAAATGTAAATACATCAGCATCCTTAGTCACTTCAAAACGAGCAGGAGAAAACCTCTCCATATCCACGCCCATCACATTGCCATACCCCAAAACCTTCATTGGCTTCTTGGTGATGCCGCCATTCTTCAAGTCATTAAGCACCCCCTGTCCTTCAGGAATCACATTCGTAGCACAAGCACAAGTTAGCCAGTCGGTGGTCATCAATATCTTTCGTTTCAGACCTGTAGTCGTAGGCCACACAAGACCAGTAAATGTATGAATACGCACTGGCACACGAGTCAGCCATGCAGCCACCATACATATCATACCTGCCTTAGGAGTCATAGAATGCACCACCTGCGGTTTCTCCTTACGGAACACATTAATCATCTTGATAAGCGACTTCAAGTCATTCACTATAGAGATATGTCTCTCCATCGGCACCTCCACACAATGGAATCCATCCTTATCCCTAAGCTCATCAAGCTCAGGTCCAGGCGACGTCACAGCCACCATGTCATACCCCATCGCCCGCATCTTAATCATCACTTCACGGCAAAAGCCTAAGGATTGCGGAACGGTAACGGCACGAATAATCTTGTTTTTGTTGCGTGTCATTGTATTAAGACTGCTTTAACATTCTTTCATCCATTTCCTGCAATCCTTGAAAAAACTAACAACTATCATGATAAGCAAAATACCAACGGGGAATGCTGCTATGATAGTTACGCCTTGAAGACTATACAAAGAGTTTTGTGCAAAGAGAAGACCTACAGGAAGGAATATTAAGAGAAGAGCCCAGAAACCTCGAATCTTTCGGGCAGGTTCTTCTTCTGCTGATATTTTCTTATAGCTATATGAAGATGCTACATAAGTAATGCCATCAAGCGTTGTGCTATAAAAGGCAATCATAGTAATAACAAGCAACATCAATGCTACGGAAGGAAGAGGTAGCGTATTAAAAATCATCAGGATAGCATCATACATCTCACCACCTTTACCTATATAGCCCGTTACATCAAGCCTATGTTTCATTTGTTGAGCAAGTCCATAGTTACCAAGAATAATAAACGACATATAGGTACCAGCAAGTCCCCAGCCGAACGAGCCGAAAACAGTATTACGGATAGTACGTCCTTTAGAAATAAGAGCTATGAAGAAAGGAGTAGCTACACACCAAACAAGCCAATAAGCCCAATAGTAAACAGTCCAGTTCTGAGCAAAACCATTTTCTCGAAGAGGATCCATATAGGTGGATAGACCTATGAAGTTTTGAGCTAAGTTTCCGATTGACTGAAAGCCTGTTTCTATAATAAAACGAGTTTCACCTCCCAATATAAGGAAATAGAAAAGAACACCAAAGAATAGATAAGAACAGATTCCTGCAAGTCTGCTAATTCCTCTCACACCATATAAAACTGTAATGGTGTAGATAGAGCAAATGAGTAGAAGCACACAAATAGTAATGGCTGTATTAACCTCAAAACCAAACACCACACCCATTGCTTTTGTTAAAAGAGGTGTTGCTAATGAAAATGTTGTTGCTGTTGCACATACTACAGCAAAGATAGCAGTGACGTCAATCACTTTACCCCAAAAGCCGTCAACATTATCACCAAGCAACGGACGGCAAGCTTCCGAGAAGCGCTGGCGTTCACGTTTACGAACGTGCATCATGAAACCGAAACATACAGCAAGTATAACATAGAACCCCCAAGCCAATGGTCCCCAATGGAATAAGGTGTATGTTGGAGCCCACATAGTCATAGAACCCATTTCTACCAAATGTGGTTCTGCTCCATACAGCGCCCATTCTATGAGCGAGTAGAACATAATGTCGGCTGCCATCGTTGATGTGAAAATCATTGTACCCCACTTGAAATTACTATATGCAGGTTTGTCTACATTACCCAACTTTATGCTTCCATACTTGGAATTCATAGCAACATAAAGCGCACAAATAACACTTCCTATGGCAAGTACCGGATAGTAAATTCCAATAGTATCACCAAAAAATCCACGCATAGTATCAACTACAGACTTGGATTTCTCAGGCACAATCATAAATACCGCCATCAATGCTATTACAATAGCAAAAGGAATCAACATCGTAGTCCAATCTTTTTTTCTCTTTTGTATTTCCATTTATTTTCTGATTTTCTTTAAATTCATAATTGCTCTTTCGTAACGGTCTCGTCCGTATGTTCCAAAATCATCGCCCTTAGCCTCTTTTATTACTGTCCATTGTGCCCACAGATAATCCCATAGAATCATATAGCAGAGAATCTTTTGAAAAACATTTACGGGTATATTTCCATTAAAATACTTATCCAGTATATAGTCTTGATTTTCCTTTGTGAAGTCGGCTTCAATAAAGAGTGCTGCAAAATCAGCCATAGGGTCGTTCATTCCTGAATACTCCCAATCTATGAGATAGATTGTTCCATCCGTTGCCTTGATGAAATTCTCATATAGGGCATCATTATGACAAGGACACAATTCAACGCCCAGCTCATTCAGATAACCTTCAAGAGCCATTACTTGCGGACGGACATCTTCCCAACCATCATACATAGTGGTGCCGGCCTTTTGTATGAGCAAATCGTATTTCTCGATTTCTTGGAAGATGTTGAATTCATTTTTTAAGCGAATGTGTGAGCCATGAATTGTTTGATAGATTTTGGCAATCTTCTTCATATTATCATGGCGTTGAATAGTAGCAGCATTAAGAGTTTCGGCATTTTCAACAAAATCAGCTAATTTAATACCTGTCTTTGCATTAAAATAACGAATCTCAGGATTCACTCCCATCTTACATGCCTCGATAGCATTGAACTCCTCATTCGTGCGTTCTACCATACCCTCCGATCCGTTTCCCGGCACACGAAGCACGTAGCTCTTGTCTTCAAAATTCACACGGAAGTTCTTGTTGCTCATTCCACCTATCTGTATAATTTCAGCCGTACTAACATCCTTGTCAGGGAAGATATTGTGCAAGTGCATTATCAGGTTGTCATAGTCAAACGGATTCTCCCGTCTGCGAAGACGTGGATAGATGACATTATGTAGTTTCTTAAAGTCTTCCTCGCAATCCACATCACCCCAAATCAAGTTTTTAAGCACAATGACAGGACGGTCGAGCGGTTCGGTCACGTCCATCAGCAGATACTCATAGTTGAGGTATGGATTACTGGCATGTTCCCATGCGTTCACCAGCATTTCAAATGTGTCTAATGTGATACGGCTTACACCTATCATCTCGCCCTCAAAATGACAAACACGATGGCGGTCTTTGGTGATTTTTGTAACAAAGCCATTCTTTGTTTCCATAAAGCATTCATCACCAGAACCGCTTTCTTCAGTCATAGAAAGACAGTTCCCTTCAGTTCGTGCAGCCAATTGTTCAAGAAGTCGGCGTTCATAGAACGTATCGCTTTCTATGAGCAGGAAATCTTCTTTAACGTAGTCCTTGGCTAAAGCCAAAGACCCCATAGAAGCCGTAAACTCATAGTCTTTGTTCACTATTAGCGTTACATCATCCGCTTCATATTTTCTGAACATTTCTGCCTTGTATCCTACAACAATAAGGATATTACTAAAATGCAAATCACGTAATATTCCTATGGTACGATCCAAAAGACAAAGATCAGGAGCAAATGCTTTGAGAGGATAAGGTATCTCAGACTCTTTCTCTCGTCGTGCTGCAAGAATTATAGCTGTCTTCATATCTTTTCTATCCTTATTTCGGTCTTGTCGTTATACTCATAAATGGTGTCACCAACCTTAAACTGAAAATGCAGGTAATCTCCAACATGCTTGATGTTCTTAAAGCCATATACATCCGACTCTTGGAGGTTAAGAGTTCTGCATATTGACTTTACAACTGTCGAACGAGTATCCGCTATATAGCTATCGTCAAACAAGCGCAACTCGTCAAGGCTGTCAAATTCTTGGATTTCACCTTCTTTATAACGGTTGATTTTCATCTTGGGCAATTGGTCGATATAACGGATATACAAATCCTCCCAATATCCTTGTTTGGTTGTATCGTTCTTATACTCCTCAATAATAATATTTCTGAAAGCCTCAGAAAACTCACGATTGAAAAACACATGCCCTACCATATACCATGCATCACGTCCGCCAACCCTTACATCCGTGATATAATCATCGGCATCGGTCGTAAGGCAATACTCATTAGTCTCGCCCTCAGCATAAAGGGCAGAATAATAGCTGTTGTCCGAATCATTCATGAATACATTTTCAGGGAAATAATTGTCCGAACTGCAAACAAAAGTATTGTCCAACTTGTCTATCACACGAATCAACGAAGAGGTATTGTTGTAACATGCAAAATCTTCATTAAACACAATGTCTACGCCATACTTGTCGCGGAGATAGGCAAACATATCCGCCTTATAGCCTACTACTAAGGTAATATCAGTAATGCCTGCTTCTTTCAACTGACATATCTGGCGTTCAATCAAAACCTCACCTTTCACATCAACCAATCCCTTGGGACGTTCGGCAGACAGCGGCACAAATCTTGAAGAAGTGCCTGCTGCCATAATAATGGCATTTCGTTTATTCATTATCTTAGAATGCAATATTTGCTATGAAGTTAACATATGATTTATCGAATGACGGATTATAGATGTATTCTGCACTCAAAGGTAGAGTCCAACCATTCTTAAACTGCACATTGTATGTATACTTCAAATCAAGGTTGCATACTGCAAACTTCTTCTGATAGTTTGTATAGCATGACTTGTTTGGTGTCATACCTACGGCTAAAGAAAGACGATTATTGTCAAGGAAATCGTAATAAGTACCTACTTCCATATATATAGAATAAGCCTGCTTCTTATTTCCTGAATCATCGTCATACGCATCATCATCACCAGCAAAGAAGTTGCTGACAGTAATCCAAAGTGGAACTTTTTCCGGAGCATACGTTATACATGCCTCCAACCAATGACCGTTATGTTTACCGCCAACATATTCATCATCCTTACCATTAACAGTTGGATAATAATAATCGCTTAATCCTAATGTCAAACCCTTCCAAGTATAACTTACTCCTAAGTCCACTTCGGCATACTTACCATTAATAGCATATCCACCCATTGCATATGCATAAAGTCCCTTCCATTGATAGTTTATACCAGGAAACACAACAGGCGACGATTCTTCTGCCATCATCTCCATACCTCGCCACATATATTTGGTCTGGAGGTCAAGGCCAAGATGGAAATTTGACGATTTGAGTTTTGCACCCCAATTATTGACAGGATGTGGTTCATTTGCAATTATTGATGTCGCCTGTTCCTGTGCAAAAGAAGTAATGGATATTGTCGTAACTAACAAAACGAGAACTATTTTCTTCATTTCTACTATTTATTTTAAATATGATTAAAAACGTATTTCCTTGAGAAAATGCTGCCATCTGTCTTCTACTGGTGGAATCCATTTCCAATCACCATACTCAAGTTCACAATGGCGTACTGGCTGATTAGGAACATACACTTCTATATCATCAAATTGAACCTTTTTGGCAGGAAAATAAAGAGCAGGAGATATGGGCTTAAAATATTTAATATCTGCGCCTCCTATTGGTACAGAATACCCAGTTTTAACATTCGAGCACTTTGTATATTTTTCTACTATATTAAACCATTTCTTCGAATTGAAGAAACTAAACATCTTACCAATGCTATGTCTTGTTTTATATGTTCTTGTCCCTTCTTTAGTAGAACACATTAATCTTTCATAAATGTCATCTTGTTTAGACTCTTCATATTCCATTACACTCGAAGCAACAAGCATTAAGAAGCACGACACTTTATGTTTCAACCAAATAACAGCGTTATTACTTGAAGTTCCTTCCAACGGGAATATATCAATAAAAATTCCATGACTCACATCATCAGTTGTTCCAGGTCCCAAAAATCTTGTATTTATATCTACGACCTTCGCAAAACGTGTGATAGGTCCATTTTTACTATTCGGTGCATAAATCTTCAGATTTTCTGGCAATTCATCTGCATAAAGATTTATCAGTTTGTCATAATCCTCACGAGGCATCAGCAAGTCCATATCATCATCCCATGGAATGAAGCCCTTATGACGTATTGCTCCAAGCACCGTTCCATATCCCGTACACATACGCAGGTCATGACGGTCGCACACCTTTTCTATTTCAAGGTACATCTTCCGAAGATGCTCCTGCAAACGAGAACGCTCCTCATCGGTCATTGCATGCAGCTCTTCTGACTGCATACAAGCCTTCATATATAAGTCTTTTGTTGAAAGCATATTAAATTCAAATACTATTATATAATTCTATATATCTTTCTTGAAGAGTGTGCGCTGTTGTTTTTGAATCATATCCAGCAGCAGAGATTTCATTGTATCTATCTTTTCTTTTAATGAAAGTAGACTCTAAATATACTTTAGCCCATTCAGACGGTGATAAAGATAAAGATACATATTTTACTAAATCGGTAACCCTACATTCTGTTGATACAGTTCCTGCTGTTGTAACACAAGGCAAACCACTCACTTGAGCCTCAATTATTGACAATGGTAAACCTTCACACAATGAAGGAAGTACAAAGATATCCATTGCTTGCTCATAATCATATACATTTGGAACCACACCTATCAGTTTAACATTTGCAGCAATTCCTAATTCGGATATCTTATTTAATATTTCCTTCCTTTTTTCTCCATCACCAACAAGCATATAGATAGCTTTAGGATGTAACTTCAAAAATTCATAAAAAACATCAAGAGCAAAAAGATGATTCTTCTGTGTAGAAAAGCGAGCCACATGCCCTATTACTATAGTATCGTCAGAGATGTTTAACTCTCGACGCATTTGCTTGCGTTTCTCTTCGTTATATCTAAATAACCCTGCATTTATAACATTATGAATAATCTCTACTTTACCAGAAGATAAATACCTCTTTCCATATAACCATTCTGCTGCTTTTTCTCCACATGACATATAAACATTAGCAGTTATCTTAAGAAAAGGCATTAAAGCATTACGAATCAATCCCATTATTCCTCCCTCAGATAGCGCATTATGTGAATGACAAATTCGAATAGGTATTCCAACCATTTTTGCTATCCCCAAAGGGAATACACTTTTTGAAGAAGTGTGCGAATGTACTATTTTATACTCGGAGTGTTCTTTAAAAAATCGTTTTACACCTTGAATATAAGGAAATGGATTTTTTATAACAAGTGGCGGTACCCTATAAACCTTGCCTCCTAATTGGATTATCTCGTCCTCAAACGAAGAGTGATGCGGATCTGTTAGCAAAAAGTCAAATTGTACTTTTGTTCTATCCATCTCACGATAATAATTCATCAATGCATTTTCTGCACCTCCTCTATCCATAGAGTGAAGTATATGTAATATACGTATCATAACAATTAAAGATATTTTCTGAATTTATATTTCCAATAATGATAAAGAGAAAGACCCGGAACAAGTGCAACTGCCACTAACCACATATATTTACAGTTTAAAATCCGAATTATATTTCTATTATCAAACTTTGAATAAACAATATAAAGCATTGCCTCTTTAAAACGGTATTTTAGAGTAAAGTGAGTTGACATCTGCATAAGTGAGTTGTCTATCATCCCCTTAGGGCATTTAAGACGTAATGGACGTCCTGTTTCACTTAACCCCCCAGGAAGATATTCTGTTTTATAGATTATTTTATTTACCATCAACATATCAGAATGCATTGCAAGCTGTACCCACATTAGACCTTCCGAACAAAAGTGCTCTCCTTGGTATTCAGGAAATTTATATTGTTTCATATACTGAGTAACCCACACCTCTGCTTTATCACCACTTACCCCCTGATTGCTATAAACCTCGATATAATTTCCTATTTTATAAGTAAATGGATACTTATCTCCAATATGAGTATCTGTATTGATATAACCTCGCAAATAACCTATTCCACATAACTCAGAGGAACTATATTTGTCCCAATCTTTCAAAATTGTAGAAATTGCATCTGGAGTCAATATATCGTCTGAATCTACAATAAAGAACAGCTCTGTATAACATCTATCAAGAGCATAGTTTATAGCCGTATGTTTACCTCCATTGGGCTTTGTATCAAATCTTACCTCAAAGGAACTCTCTGCGGCAACAATAGAAGACATATATTCAATGGTATTATCTTTAGAACCATCATCGACTACATACCATACGAACTCTTTGCAATCTTGAGCTTGCAGACTTGCATATAATTTAGGGAGTGTATTACTTCTGTTATATGTTGGAGTAAAAATTGTTATCTTTTTCATTTTATGCACTTAGCTTTAATATGTTCTAAAAATAGTTAGGAGTAACATACAATACGCAACCCATTTGTAAGATTTCGGTATAATATCAGATTTTTTTAATATCGGATACACAAGAAGTGGACAATAAATAAACCATGACAAATAAGCAAAACGATCCGAAAAGTTTGCTCTGATTACAATAATCCAAAACGTATTTGCAAGGAGGTACATATTGTATAAATTCTTATAAAGAGCATCCTCAAACTTACGTTTATAAATCATATAGTAACCCATAACAATAGGTGCACAACTGAATAATATAAAATCGATTCTGAATCCAACATGATAATGTGTATCTACTGCATTTGTCGTTAAATACGAAACTCGCTCTTCTTCACCAAGAATAATGCTGAATAGTCCTTGTAAATAACTACCGCCTATGGCTGACAATGGTATTGACAATAACCATATAAAGAAAAACAACTTTGTCTTATCATATCTCTTAGCTATTAAGTAACAGATTGCTGGAAGAGCAAAGGACTTATGAATCGTTATCGCTAAAAAGATCAAGGTTAGTTCAACAATTCGCCTATCACGAAAGGCAATGGCCATCAAGAGGGTGCTACCTGCCAATCCTGCACGCATAGTGTTTACTCCATACGATACAAATTGAAAATTGAACAGCATGACAACAAACAAAATACCATATTGTTTAGGCACAATGCTCTTTGCAAATATATATATGCCCATTATATATAATGCCGCATGTATGTAGAAAAAATAATCCAACGGGAAAAATGTTATAAACTTCAAAATATAAGCATATCCGATATCTGCACGTGTTACAATTCCGAAGTTTTTTGTTTCTTGAGCCGACATCCAATATAAATATCTATCTTCCCCTTGCCCTATCATAGGATACGCGCCCAAAATCACAACCATTAAAACAAACAGAAATAACGTTGTACCTTTTGATAAAGGTTTTAATTTCTTATTTGAAAAATAGTAAAAAGAGGCAATAACACCTATCAGCAGAAACAGATAATTGACTATATCCACATAAGACATATAATCTTGATACGAAACTACTCCCATAAATTAATTGAATAATTTATACAGTTTATCAACTTCATTTACATTATCATGGCAGTTGGCTTGTAACCAAGCTGTATATTTTTGTCGTTTTTCATTGTCGCTAACCAAATCCATTATACCATTGGCTATAGATTTAGGATTCATCTCTACAATATTAGCGTTTACACCATTTTCGAACTGATCACCAACCGTTGAAAAATTAGTTACGACAACAGGCTTACAGAGTAACTTGGCCTCATCTAATGTAATCGACTTTCCTTCAAAGAGCGATGGATGCACAACAATATCCGCCAGCTTGAAATATGGATATGGATTTGATTTCAATCCAAGGAAAACAAAATTGTCTTGCAATCCAGTCTTCTTTACAAGCGGCATAAAAGTCGATAATTCTGCTGTATTCCCAATAAAATACCATACGAAATCCAAACCATCCTGCTTAAGTAAAGCCGCAGCTTCAATGGCTAAGTCTGTGCCTTTGTTCTTACAAATATGTCCTACCGTCAGGAATTTCCATTGTGCTGATGATTTAATATCAACAGAATCCTCTGCCATTTTGTTAATGACTTTTAGTGATGAAATATTTTCAAACAGATGTATCTTATCCTTCTGCTCAGGAAAGAATCTTTTCAATGCATCTACACATATTGGAGATATAGTAAACACAGCATCGAGTTTTGGATAATAACGCTTATCCATTTTGTAGTAATATGGCCATTTTGAATAATCGCTATGAAAGAAAGCAACTTTCTTACGACCTTTCAGTTTGTCTACCATATAATAGGTTTGCTGCTGTCCATTATAGTCTACTATCAAATCATAATAGCCAGGAATGGCTGGCATAAGCCGGGACATAATATAAGCAGACCATGACTTGCTGAAACATGCAACTAAAAGCCTTAGCATGGTACCAACAGCAAGTATAAAATGTCCGTGCAATAACAAATACTTCAATCCGTTGAGTGAACCAACTGCTGACAATACATCATTGTGTATTATATTCAAATCGGCAGGAAGTAAATCATAATATGGCCCACGCACATTAGACACAAGCAAAAGACTTACGTCATAAACCTTACGATCTACTGTATTTACAAGATTAACTAAGCTTTTGGCTACTCCACCACTATCTAATACTCCTAATATAAATAATATTTTCTTTCTTTTATTACTCATCACTTATGTCTGTAAATATTCATAACTTATATATTTCATTCATTGTATTCTCAATAGAAAAATTCTCTACTCTCAATTTGCCTAATTCGCTGTATTGCTTTCTTAGGTCGTCATTGTCAATCATACGACATACAGCGTTGTAAATACTATCGTCGTCGTGCTCGCACAATAAACCATATTTATTATCATCAAGTATTTCCTTCGGTCCTGCTGTTTTAGTAGCAACAACTGGGATGCCCAATGTCATTGCCTCACAAATAACGAGGCTAAATCCCTCGGCGCACGATGTACTAAGAAGCATTTGGGAAGACTTGATGTAAGGATATGGATTTCGGGTAAAGCCAATAAATTCGACAATATCTGTCACATCAAGTTCCTTTGCTTGTGATTGTAATTCGCTACGTAACTCACCATCACCAATCAATTGAATCTTAACCTTACGTTTGTCCGTCTTCAAGCGTTTTGCAAGACGCAAAACGCGGTCTATTTTTTTTGGGGGGGTCAGTCTTCCGCAAACAGTTATTGTAAAATCGTGATTGTCAATAGTCTTTTCATCAGCCATTCGTAATATCTTACATTTGTCAATCGGATTGTATACAACCATTGATTGTGCTTTACATGTAGGAAATCTTCTTGCAAAAGCTTCTGCCGTATCATTAGAAACACTGACAACTACATCCATACTATTGTAGGCTTCAAGTTCCTCATCACCACGATATAAATCTGAAGTATACCTGAATTTGTCAAGATCACAATGTACCCAACTGTAATTTCTGTCTGCAACATCAGTTATTAGTGCATGACACTTGGTTGGCATACCTTCCAAAAAACTGATGGCAACATCATAATGTTTATTGTCAATAGCCCGTAATAAGCGATTACGTATTAAGCTTTGATTTCCTAACCATAAAGAACACCTCAAAGCCGCTTTATAAGATATTGGATAACCGTTCCATGCTGAAATGACATTAACTTCCTTTGGAACTTCGTCAATTAGCAAACCACCTGAATTTATCTGCAACAAATCGACAGAGTTACAGGTATAGTCAAAATTCTGTAAGATGTCGAGCAATACACGTTCTGCTCCACCTCCATTTATTTCACCATATATAAATAAATATCTTTTCATCTGTTATAGCTGTTCATAAAATCTAATTATGCGTTCACACCATGCATACAATCCATAACGACCAAGATTATTTTGTCTTGTTTCTAAACAAGCTTGTTGCAAGTTCCTAGGATTTGTTTTCATGTAATTCATCATAGCATCTGCCAAAGAATTACTATCACCTTGTTTAAATAAAAATGTTGAAGGATTGTCAGCATTCCACAATGTTCCATCAATATCGCTCTGTATAACGGGCATATTAGCTATCGTTGCCTCGCATATTGCATACGAAAAAGTCTCTGCGTCTGAACTAGATACGAAACAATCTGCCATTTCAAAAAGTTCATTTATATTCTCACGCTGGTCAACAACATGACACCAATTAGGTACTTTGTTACCAAACTTTTCAGCAACAACATTATCTGTATCTGTTCCTCTTGTAATATAGACTGACACTAAATCTAAAGAAGTTTTACCCCCCCCCATTTAGTTTTTGAGCCGCATCGAGTAGTAAATCAATACGCTTCTGAATATTTCTGCCACCAAAAGCTAAGAATGAGTGTCCTGGTGCTACATTTTCCTTAATTATTGATATTCTCGTTGTATCGATAGCATTGGGAATTACAGATAAATGTTTATAGTTGCATCCATTCCATAACTTATGCCATGCATTAGTAAAGTAAGCGATCTCAGCACAAACACCTATGGCAGATACATTCTTAGCATATCTTCCGTAATGCATCAAAAAGCCATAAACTTGATATATTTTCCGTGCGATATCTGGCATAAATCCAAGATGGTCGTGCAGATGCCAAACAACTTCAACATCCTTTTCCATACCAAGCTTTCTAAGTACTTTAACTACAGGAACATCAAAGCCGTCAAAATGGGTATGTACTATATTCGGTTGAATGTCTTTAAATATTCGTTCTAATTGAGTAGTCGCTTTTTTAGGGTTATCATGAACTAACAGAAACTTATGACTAACACTTGCATTACAAAACCAAGGCCTTTCTTGTGCTTTATTCGGCAAGATATATAGAACTTCACAACCTTTATTCTTTAATTTATCCTCCAATGCATAAAGACTTTTAAGGAAGTTTCCTTCATACATTGCTGCATATTGAGCTATAAATACGATTTTCTTATTGGCTATTTTCATAAAGCATTGTTTATTGGCTTAAATAAAAACGAAGCACTTCTTTGTTCTTCTTGTCTACGATAATTATTAAAAATAGAAAAATCTACATCATTTGATATTTTAGAAAGGTCCCCACTATATATTCTATCCTTTAATCCTGCACATTCCAATAGTTCAGTCACTCGAGTATTCATACGTTCAAAGCCATTCTTAAGTGGAATTGTTATGAAAGGCTTATTGTATATAAGACAGAAAACAGTACCATGAAATGAGTTGGTAACAATAATATCCGCATTTGCAATAAGGTCTATCCACTCACCTATCTGTGGATACACATGATTATAATCGTCAGCCTTTCCTGATGTTGCATATTTAACTTCAAGTCCTCGATTATTAGCATATTCATACACTTCTTCCATTTTGCAAGTCATAGGATTACCTAAAATGTAAGCAAAGAGATATGGCTTTTGCCCTGGTTGCTTGGTATTAATACGGATTTTATCATAATCCTCATGTTTAAGAAATAATGTAGGATCGACAACCTTAACAGCATCCATGCGTCCTAAGCGATGACAAACATCAACACCTGATTGTTCACGCATCCCGACAAAGTCAAAACGTATAAGAAGCTTTTTCATTTTATCCTCATAATCTTGAGAAAATGATGTCAATCCTCCAAGCGAAGGAGCATAAGCCATCTTCGGCTTGTTATCTGGCGCAAAATCAAGATAATAAGCCCATTCACCACCCCATATTTGATCGCTTCCGCAGATATATGCATCAGCAATAGGAGGTGTGTTATGTAAATCATCATCTGTATATAGCTGTTCGCTAGTTGTAATATAATCATGAATAAACGCATCAAAATGACGGTCTACATTTGCTTCCTGCTTATTGTATTTATCTGCATTACGTTGTCTACGCTTCTCATTAAGGAACCAAGATACATATTGGGGAAGCTTAATTATATACTTTAATAAGTTACTAAATTTAAATGACGCTTTCTCTTTTGGTCTTTCCTTATAACGTATCAAATAAGGCTCATGCCCATTTTTACGCAAATATTGTTGAAGGGCAAAACATTGAAGTAATTGCCCATAATTATCTTTTGACGTCCAAAAAGTAATTATGCCTATTTTCATAATTTCGTTTTTCTTATTTTTTTATTTGAATTTATGATATATTCGATGAATTATATTTTTTATTTTAAAATCTAATGAAGGAGAGGTCATGGAATTAATCAATTTCAACAAATTAGGATTCTCCTTATATTTTCTAAAAAATATGTCTCTTTTTTTATTTATATCTACGCAATATAAAACAGCTGGATTCTTTTCTACTACTTGTTCCAAAGTGAAATACTTCTTTTTAACAATACCTATTGAATCTAAAACCTTATCTCCTTTTGTCGTGTTTGAAATAACCAAACACATTCCTTTATCATCATCTATTTCTGGAGCAAGTTCACTGATACCCCATAAATCACCTAATACAATATCTGCGTGCGAATGTCCTTTAGCAGGACAATGTGAGCATGATGGTCTATTATATAAACCTTCTAAAAAACCTTTCATCCAAAGATTCTTTTCTCTATTCTCAACTGAGACAACACCATCTTTGTATGCTATAGAACAACTATACCCTTTCCAACCAGTTATCTTATCACGAAATTTAATAGCCAATATCTCGTTTTTTTTACGATTTTGACTTTCTATTAGTTGAGCAAGATATCTATTCCACAACCCTGGACTTGGAACGCTATGACATACACACTCCACTTTTAAAAGATTTACATATTCTTTCCGTAGATATTTAGTAAGACCTGCTATCTGACAAGGCGTACCCGAGAATAAAACTACTTTACCTTCATTAAGAAATTGTTCTGCCTTTTTGTAATTATTACCTATCTTACTCTGTAGATATTTGCTGCTTCTGAATTTTGAAATTTCCTCTTTGGTTTTGACATAATCATGCACAACCTCCCAATCATCATCCCAACAAGCACCAAAAACGACACCACCTTGCTCAATTGTATTTTCAGCAAGCATTGTAAAAATACCACCAGACGAACTTTCCTTCCTTATATTATCATCGGGATTATTTGCTGCATAAACATTCAAGGGAGTGCGTGATTCACCTTGATTGATAACCGGACAAACCTTCTCGCACAAATGACAATCTATGCAATTTGAAGTGTCTACATGTGGATAAAGGAACCCTTCATCGTCAATTTTCATCGAAATACATTGCTTGGGGCAGCGCTGGGCGCAAGCTGAGCATCCGCAACAGTCTTGTTTATTTTTTATATCTATCATATTCTTATCTTTGCCGAAATCAATCTGATTTTGTTTATAAAGAATTGACGCTCAGATTGGGTCAAACCTACAATGAACGACGTTAATGCAACTGATATTACTGAAACAATAGAGACTGTGAAGAATCTCAGAAAACCATTAGACATAGAATTATATACTAACAATGGTATTACAGCAGATATTATCGTCACCATAATAATAGGAAAATATACTTTCTGTAAATACATTCGGATTGAAAGTTTTAATCTACCTCTAACCATAATCAATCTTGCTACTTGAGTCAGCAATTCTACACAAAAGTGTACTACGAAGACGCTATATGCTTGACACCCCATACGCAATACTATATACGAAATGGGTAATATTGAAATCATCATAGAGCCACATACTATATAATAAGTACGCACCTTTCCGGTGGCGTTATTTGCCACAAGTATCGGATTGATTATAGTATAAATAAGTGTTGTACATATTATCAGACGCAAGAATATCACGGTATAATCAGGAACTGTCTTCAACCATATCTGCAATATCAGTGGTGCTTCGAACAGAACTGGCAAACTAAGCAAATACATCAAGAAGAATGAGAATCGTGAACTACGGAACATCAACGTGTGCATTGCTTCGAAGTCTTCTTGAGCATAGGTCTTTACAATCTGTGGATTAAGAGCCATCTGAAAGTTGGTAATGAACATTTGGATAGCGCTCTGAACCTGTGTCGCTACTGCACGGGCAGCATTTACAACTGGACCGAAGAATACATTGAGCAGCATGCTCAATCCTTGATTGAATGAAATGCTTGATAATCCGCCGAACAAATTCCAACCTGCGAAAGATGTCATCTCGCGGAATAGTTTCCAATCGATTATATGGCGATAATGGGATTCAGAAAAGTGTTTGTGGCAATACTGCATGTAGCATAATTGTATTGACAATTGGACTATGGCGAGTAAAATGGCATATACAATGAGTTTGTCGAAAGGAAATGCAACAAGCATGAAGACTATGGATAATTTTAATACCGCTTCTATTATTGAAATATAGGCAAAAGCGGACATACGTTCGTGAGCAATTATATCAGCATTGTAAGGAACGGACATTATCGAGAAAACAAATGTAATTGCCGAAGCCTGCAACACCCAAAATGCCGCAGTCATCCGTTCGGGAGGAATGGTCATCTTGTAGTAAAGAAACCATAGCCCTACGGATTCTATAAGAAGTGTTGTGATTACGGCTATCAGTGCGTGTATCTGGAACGACAGACAGAATATTTTGTTCAAGTTGCCGGAGTCTCCCTTGCCAAGCTCAAAAGTTATGTAACGTTGGGTTGCCGACGACATAGAACCGTTGAGCAGCCCGAACATACTTACCAGCCCTCCAACCACGTTGTATATTCCGTAGTCCTCAACCCCCAATGTGTTTAGTACAACGCGCGAAGTATATAGAGCGATGCCCATCATGAAAAACATGCGGACGTATAGCAAAAGGGTGTTCTTTGCTATTCGCTTGTTGTTTGAGGATGAGTCTGCGGTAGTGGTAATGGCGATGTGCTTTTACGACACTTTGTTTTTTGTGTCGGGATTCGTTAATACAGGATAGTTTTCGGGTGGTTAATCAATTTGCATCATGCAGGATTTGGGCACGAAGTTTATGCAGATGCCGCATACGGATTCTATTTCCACCACAACGCGTTTGTTGCCGTGGATTCGTTTTATGATTCCTTCCACGTCTTTGAAGGGACCGGAGGTTATTTTTACTTTGCCGTTTATTTTTCCTATGAGTTCTTCGGGTTTCAGATAAGTAAATTCTTCTTCTGGACCACCGGCAATCTTGATGAAGTTTTCCATTTGTCTGTCGGGCACGGTGATTATTTCCCAACCTGAGTTTTTCTGGTTCAATGTCTTGCGTGTCATGTAGCGCATGGGGTAGGCGGAGACTTTTGTCTGTTTCAGAAAGTTCAGGTTGTTCATTGTGCTTCGCACGAAAATCAGATTGCTGATTGCCGGAACGTGCTTATGGTGTATTCTGTTGTTTTCCCTGACCGTGAGTGTGGTCATAGGAAGGAAGTTCTCGATGTTCTCGATGTCAAGAAATTCTTTGATTTTCAGTTGTCTTCCATAGGTTACGCGCATCGGGAACCAACAAATTGTGTCTTTATCGGGCATGATATGGTCAGTATGCGGCACGTTTGGGGGACACTGCATCTTGCAACGCAGCGTGTGTTGAGATATATTTATCCGGTGTCTTATTCATAGTATGTTAGCACTGAATTCCAGCAGCTTCCCGGGCATGACTAAGACTTGCCTTTGCTTGCAAAGGTAGTTATTAAAATCAAATGCAGCAATCTTTCTTTCTCTTTAATGAGCCGTGTTTTGTGAAAAATAACAGTCGCGTTTTGTCTGGCGGGTTGTGCGGGACAAATCGCGGTGTCTGCATTGCTTTTCAAAATATAAAATCCGTTTTCTGCGGCTGTGTTTTTTTATGTGCGGGATGTGTGAAAAAACACATGGCTTGTCGCAAAAAATACAAGCCATATATTTTGAAATATAAGGCACATATTTTAAAATAAGTGCCTTGTATTTTTGGCGGTTTCAAATACCTGATAATTAGGAACTTGCAAAAACCGTAAAATTTTGCGTAAACACCTGTGTTTCTGTCTGTTGATGAAAAAGGTGAGGAATGCGATAGTTTTTAACGTTGGGAAGGATAATGTACTTGCCGTCGTTTCTTTCGCAGGGCTTGAGAAGCGGGTTTTATTTTATGGTTAAATCCACGACAACGGGCAGGTGGTCTGAACCGGGACGGATTGTCTGCAATTCTTCGTCTATTGTGTCGTATTCGTTAACGATGAAGTGGGGCGATAGAAATATATAGTCCATCCTGCGAATGGGTTTGAGTATTCTGAAGTTGTGATAGGTGCCCACTTTGCCTGTTTTGTGGAGGGCTATGTCGTATGAATCTTTCATCTTGCCTCTAAAAACCATCGGGGCGGGCTTGTATTGCAGCGCAAAAAGGTCTGCAGTTATTATTACAGGCTTTTTTCCTGCTATTTTTTTTGTTTGTTGCAGGAGAGTTTCGGCTTCTTCTGCAGTGCGAAGGTATGTGTTGAACACGTAGAACGTTTTTCCGCCGTCCGTTTCCTTGAACTTTGCCCACGTGCAGGTATGCGGCGTTTGGTCGTATCGGTTTTCGGAGGTCAGAGGCAGGAAGCCGCAGGCTTCTTGTTTGAGTCTGGAACTGTTATATAATATTGCGTGGGGTATGCTGTCGGAGTTGGTAACTACGGAATAGCCGCTGAGTTTGGCAAGTTGGGATATTTGCCGGGAATAAGCTCTTTGCGTACCTATTATGTCTATGTTGCAGTCTTTTATGAGGTGCAGAATCTGCGTTTTCCGGCTTTCCCAGCGTTCCAATCGGTTTGGGGGCGGTGTGGTTTCGGGCAGAATGCTGTATGTGGCTGTTCTTATTTGGTTTTTCCCGAGTTTGTTTTTGCTTACGATGTTTTTGTCGGGTTCTATCTTGCGGGGCCATTCGACCTCAACGCTTTCCACTACTTGTGCATTCAATGAAATTGTGGAAATAACTGTAAAAAGTAAAGCAAAAACCTTTTTCATGTCTCCTCCGACTTTTGTTGTTACATTAGTTCGAGACTGTAGAAGTATATAACCACACACGGTATGGCGAGCAATGAACTGTCGAAACGGTCGAGTGCTCCTCCGTGCCCGGGTAGGAATTTACCGCTGTCCTTAACACCGAGTGTGCGTTTCAACTGGCTTTCCACCAAATCGCCCCACGTTCCGAATACCACCACAACGGTTGCCATTCCCAACCATTTGGACAGGGACATTATGGGAAAGAAGTGTGCGAATGCAAGCGAGGAAGCAAGTGTTATTATTGCGCCGCCTATGCTGCCTATCCACGATTTGTGCGGACTTATGGAGGGGAACAGTTTTAACGGCATATACTTTTGCAATAAAGAACCACAGCAATACGCTCCCATGTCGTTCATCCAAAGAAAAACCATGAGCGCAAGCGGCAGTTCGTATATATAGCTTACGCTTGCGTAGTATGGATTTGTGCGGAAAGCAACGACATTGATTAATGCCACCGGCAGAGCTATGTATAATTGCGAGGCAAAAGCCATTGCCCAATTCCCGAACGGATTGGGGCGTTTGAGATACAGTTCGCTTATAAGCAGATATACGGTGGTCAAAACATAGGGTACGAAAATCATTGCTCCCACGGCGGCTGTGTTGAAAGCCATGACTGCAAGAAACAGATAGACTGCTGCCACGGTGCAAATCATGCGGTTCACCTGCAAACCTTTTCGCGAGTTGACAAGAGTGCAGAATTCCCACACGCATACCGCCGAAATGGCGGCGAAAAGCACTACGAACGATACTGCGCCGCAATAAATGGCTGCAACGGTTATTATTACAAACAGCACTCCCGATATTGTGCGTGTGGCAAGGTTACTCATTGCTTATCTTCTTTGTCTTGTTTACTTTCGCTTGACTCTTCGTTTGAAGAATCTTTGTCGTCCGCATTTGAAGAACCCTTTGACATCTGCTCCTGCTCGTCCTGCAAAATTTCGTCAGCACGACTTATCCACGGACGTTTACCGAAAATTCCTTCGACGTCTTTGGCGAAAATCACTTCACGCTCTTCGAGTAGGGCAGCCAGCTTTGCGTGTCCCTCTTTATGTTTTTCGAGCAATTGTTTCGCCCTTTCGTATTGGCGGGAAATGAGAGCGGAAACCTCGCTGTCTATTGTTTCTGCGGTTTTCTCGGAATAAGGTTTTTCGAATTGGTATTCCTGATTGTTGTAGTAGCACAGGTTGTAGAGCTTTTCGCTCATGCCGAGATAGGCAACCATTCCGTACGCGCGTTTGGTAACAGTTTCCAAATCGTTGAGTGCACCTGTCGAAATATGTCCCGTGAAAAGTTCTTCGGCAGCGCGTCCTCCGAGCGTGGCACATATCTCGTCTTCCATTTGTTCTTTGGTTGTAATGTTACGTTCTTCGGGAAGATACCAGGCCGCTCCGAGAGCTTGTCCGCGAGGAACGATTGTAACTTTGACAAGCGGGCTTGCGTATTGCAGAAACCAGGAAATGGTGGCATGACCTGCCTCGTGGAGAGCAATGGAATGCTTTTCTTCCTGTGTCATTACCTTTGTTTTCTTTTCCAAACCGCCGATTATTCTGTCAACAGCGTCAAGGAAATCCTGCATTTCTATTGCATGTTTGTTATTACGCGCTGCAATTAGTGCAGCCTCGTTACAAACGTTGGCTATGTCTGCTCCTGAAAATCCGGGAGTCTGTCTTGCCATTAAATCAACGTCAACGCTTTGGTCCATCTTCAATGGTTTCATGTGCACAAGGAATATGGCTTTCCTTTCATTCAAGTCAGGAAGATCCACATGGATTTGGCGGTCAAACCTACCGGCTCTAAGCAATGCTTTGTCAAGTATGTCCACGCGGTTAGTTGCTGCCATGACTATTACACCCGAGTTGGGGCTGAAACCGTCCATTTCGGTGAGCAATTGGTTCAATGTGTTTTCGCGCTCATCGTTTCCGCCCATTGACGGGTTCTTTCCTCTTGCGCGACCAACGGCATCGATTTCGTCTATAAAGATTATCGACGGAGCTTTTTCCTTTGCCTGACGGAACAAGTCTCTTACGCGGCTTGCGCCAACGCCCACAAACATTTCCACAAAGTCGCTTCCCGAAATCGAAAAGAACGGAACATCGGCTTCGCCTGCCACAGCTTTTGCAAGAAGAGTCTTACCGGTTCCCGGAGGTCCCACAAGAAGTGCGCCTCTTGGTATCTTGCCGCCGAGATCAGTATATTTCTTCGGATTTTTAAGGAAGTCCACAATTTCCTGAACCTCTCTTTTTGCTCCTTCCTGCCCTGCCACATCTTTGAAAGTTATGTGTTTTCCTTGTTTTTTCTCAAACAGTTGCGCTTTGCTCTTGCCTACGCTGAACACTCCGCCGTTTCCTCCGCCGCTTCCCATTCGGCGCATGAAAAACATCCATAAAGCCACTAACAGCAATATGGGCAGGAGGTTTATTATTATGTTCCAAAACATGTTGGAGTCTTGAATGTAGGAAACATGTCCCTTGAAGTGTCCGGCTTTCGTTTCGCTGTCAACAAATTCTTCCACTTTGTCAACCGAAGGATACTTGGTGGTAACGGTAGGAGCCTTGCCGGTTGACTTGGAGTCCTGACCGAAAACATCGCGAATGTGTTTACCGTCAACAAACATCTTTAATGTGCCGTCGCCTTTGTTCACTTCCATGCGCTTTGCGTAGCCTTTCGAAACATAGCTTTTGAAAGTGGTGTAATCTACTTCGCGGTCTACGCTGCTTCCGCCTCCAACTCCGCTGAAATACAGAAAGGCGAGCGCGCCTAATATTAAGAAATACACCCAATTCAAATTGAATTTGGGCATATTCTGCTTTTGTCTTGGGTTTTGTGGATTCATGTCTTGTTTATTCAATGTCGGGAATTTGTGTAAGCGAGGCATCCGCCCAAAGGTGTTCGAGGTCGTAGAACTCGCGTTCTTCGGGTTGGAAAATATGAACGAAGATGTCGTTGTAATCCATGGCTATCCACTGACCGTTTTCCACTCCCGAAACGGCAAACGGCTTGGTGGCGCAGTTTTCACGCAATTTGTCGCCCACCGATTTGGCTATGGCGGTGGTTTGATTGGCTGAATTTCCCTGACATATTACAAAGTATTGGCAGATACTCGTTTCTATTCCGGTGAGATCCACCACTACCAAATTGCTTCCTTTCTTGTCTTGAATACCTTCAATGATGTTTTTGAGTAATTCTTTAGTATTGTCCATCTATTATTTATATGTATTGGCTGCAAAGGTATATGTTTTTGCGGATATACCATCTTGAAAGCCCTTAAATAATGTTTGAAAACAAGAACGCCGAAAAATATTTTCGAGAAAATGTACGTAAAATTTTGCGGTTTCAAATAAACTCCTTACCTTTGCATGCGGATTCGGGATGAGTCCGATAATGTTTGGGATATGGTGTAATGGTAACACTGCAGATTCTGGTCCTGCCTTTCCTGGTTCGAGTCCGGGTATCCCAACAAACAGACGCCTGCTGAAATGTCAGCGGGCGTTTTTGTTATAAAACCGTTAATTGGGTTTCACGGATATATTAAGAGAATTATGACAATAAGAAAAGCCGAAAGAAAAGACGTGCCTTTGATTCTTGCGTTTATCAGGGGCATTGCCAAATACGAGAAAATGGAAAATGAAGTGCTTGCCACAGAAGAACTTCTTGACGAATGGTTGTTTGAAAAGGGTATAGGCGAAGTGATTTTCGCAATGGATAACGGCAGGGAGGTTGGTTTCGCGCTCTATTTCCATAACTTTTCCACTTTTGTGGGCAAGGCGGGATTGTATCTCGAAGATCTTTACGTTTATCCCGAGCATCGCGGCAAGGGTTACGGCAAGGCTTTGTTCCTGGAACTCGTGAAAACAGCCGTTAAACGCGGATGTGGCAGGATGGAGTGGGTTTGCCTCAACTGGAATCAGCCGAGCATAGATTTTTATCACTCCATGGGAGCCGTGTCAATGGATGACTGGAATACTTATCGCCTTACGGAGGATAAGTTGCATAAACTTGCGGCAGAGTAAACGGCTACTCCGGCACACCATTACTTTCCGGTTTTTGTCAACCTGCTAAAAATCAGAAGATTACGGGTTTTTGTGCTTGTTTTGTAAGTTGCTGTGTGTCAGAGACTTGAAAAGGCAAAAAATACAAGCCATATATTTTGAAATACAAGGCACTTATTTTAAAATATGTGCCTTGTATTTTTTACGATAAGCCATGTGTTTTTTCGCGTTTTCGGAAACAGGGCTTTCTTGTCCCGAAACGTGTTTTTTTATGTGAGATGAAATTACGTAAAAACGGCACTTTAGCGTTTTGACATGCTGCAAACGGACGAATTGTTTGTAAATCATTAAATTTGCAACAGAATTCATACGAAAACAAAACCATATCATAAAATGTACAACTTACGAAAAATTATTTCAATATGCCTTTTGGTTGCGGGCGTCGGAGTTTCCGCGCAAAAGGTCTATGACATTCATCCCGTTCCGCAGGAACAGGTAAAAACCGAAGGCACATGCCGTTTCACGCCTGCTGTTACGGTTGTTGCGGAAAAGGCTATCGACATGCCTACAATGGCGAGAGCAACCGAAGTGTTGCGAGAGCATGGCATAAAAGCCGTTTTTGCAAAGAAGGCAATAAAGGGCAGTGCCACCATATACCTCGGCGTGAACGGTTCGAAGGGTGTGGCTGACAAGGCTGCAAAAAAGCTTGCGCTGAAACGCGACATATTCGGCAACAAAAAGTTCGACCGCCACATTCTGTCGCTTACGTCCGACAAAGGATTGGCTAAGCTCGTGATTTTGGGCGAGAATACAAACGCGGTGTTCTTTGGACTGGCAAGTTTGGAGCAAATGCTCGACAACGGGAATGATAATCTTCAGTGCGTAAACATTTACGATTATGCCGACATCAAAGATCGCGGTGTCATAGAGGGGTATTACGGAATGCCTTACTCGGTTGCCGTAACCAAGGACCTTCTTCATTTCATGATGCGCAATAAAATGAACTCCTATATGTATGGTGCCAAGAGTGATGCCTATCATTCGCAGTATTGGGACAAACCTTATCCCTCCACACTCACGGATGAGCAGAAATCAATGGGATGTTTCACAGCCGACAACATGAAAGAGATATGCGAAGTGTCGGCTGCCACGAAAGTTAACTTTATTTGGGCTATTCATCCGGGAAAGGCTTTCACTGGCAACGATGACAATGTGATAGATCGCATAATCGGTAAGTTCGAACTCATGCACGATTTGGGCGTTCGCCAGTTTGCCGTGTTTGTTGACGATGTAGGTGTGCCTACCGATGCTCCCACGCTTGCGCTTAATGCAAAACGTCTCACCGATTTGCAGAATGCCATGGACAAGAAGTGGAATTTTAAGGGCGCAGTACCTGCCGATACGTTGAAGCCCCTGCATTTTGTACCGCAACTTTATGCTTACGGTTGGGAGAAGCCTCAAACGCGAGTTAATTTCTATAAGGCTTTGTCGAATACTCCCCACAAAACTCAAGTATATATCACCGGCAAAGCCACATGGAGCGTTCCAAACAATACAGACTTGAATGTGATAGAAACCGACTTTGGAAGAGGCGTGGCATGGTGGTGGAATTATCCGTGCAATGACAATGCCGATGCGTGGACTTTCCCTGCCGATATGTATTCCAACTTTGTCGATATGCCGTCAATAGAGAGTAATTCCACTCTTCCCAAGCATCTTGAGCATTGCGCCTCATTGCTGAGCAATCCTATGCAGCAGGGCGAAATTGCCAAGATACCTCTTTTCAGCATAGCCGATTATGCGTGGAACAACAGCGAGTTTAACAGTGTGGAAAGTTGGAAAGCCGCTCTCCCGGCGGTAGTTGGCAAGCAGTTTGCCCCGGCTCTCGAAAGCGTAATACCTTATTTGCGCATTAACGACCCCGAAGAGTTCGGCGCAATGGTGAATGCTTATAAAAACGGCGGCGATGCATCGCAGTTGAAGGCTGTTCTTGAGAACATTGCCAAGAATTGCAAGTTCCTGAACGGCATGAAATATTCTTCAATCAAGGAACTGTCGCTGTTTCATGAGGACATCTGCCCGTGGATTTTGAAGTTGGGAGCCACCGCGCAGGTTGTGAACGAACTGATGGACATTGCCGCCATGTCTCAAACCGATGCCGAAAAACAGGCACGCTATGATGCTGTTGCCGCAAAGGCTAAAGCTCTGACAAACGCGCCCGAATATAGCGTTCTTGCCCTTGAAGGCATGGGCGGCGGCATAGGAAAACAGATTTATAATGTGGAATTTGCAAAAAAATATCTCACACCGTTCGTTTCCTATCTGTTGGAGAAGGCAAATCCCCGATCTGACAAGAAATAAAAAGCGAATTTTTAGGGCTTTTGTGAGTTGTTGAATTTCAAGAACTTGTAAAGGCTAAAAATACAAGCCATATATTTTAAAATACAAGGCACTTGTTTTAAAACAAGTGCCTTGTATTTTTTATTACATGCCTTGTGTTTTTTCGGTGTCGGCATGCACGGAAAAATTTATCCCGTTTCGATATTAAAATTCGCTTTCGGACGATGAATCGGGAGCAATGTCCGCAGCCAAATCGAAATGGCATTTTATAATACCCAAATCGATTTTCGAGTACATGCCTCTGCCTGTGGAAAACATCGGTTTACCGTTGTCGGAAAGCGAAATCCTGAAATTTTGTTTGTTCAAAGCCGTGGGCGCGAGTAGGGCGGCTTCCACGCCTTTTGCGAACCATTGCGGCGGACATACCGCATTGCATACGTCCGAATAGGTTTTCGATTTATGAGGTTTGCCCTGCGATTCGCCATATCCCAAGGCTATGACTGCCAAAAGTCGTTGGTGGGGCAGAAGATACTTTTTTGCCGCTTTTTTGCTGAATGTAAGTCCCGCCCAACAGGTGTTCAGTCCGAGCGTTTGCGCAAGCAGAACTATTCGTTCGCCGAAATATCCGCAAAGTTCCTCGCCGTTTTCAAGCGCGGACGGCATGGCAACCACCACACAATTATATATGTTGCGAAATTTTCCGTAGCGGGCAAGAAAACTTTTGAAAACCGAAGGGTCGTCTTTGACAAGTTTCATGCATATGCCGTTTCTGGCGTTATACTTTTCCATCTCCTTCTCCAAAATGGCAAGTTTCTCGGTTTCAACCGGCTTTTCCGTGTAACTTCTCACGGAATGCCGCAAAGGAATTGCATCTGTAAGATTCATATCTTGAAAATAATATGCTGCAAAAATATGGAAAGTTTCGGCTATACGGAAACATAAAACCGCAAAACCGCAAGCGGTAATCATGTGCGGACATGTGTGTATGGTTTTGTCAAGTACTGTTTATAGTTGATTGCAAAAGTTTGCACGTTTGCCGCCATGGTGTGTTATTTTGTCAGTTAATATCGCAGAAATTTGTTAAATCATCCGTTTTTGTTTGTTTTTTCGACCTCAAATACCTACTTTTGCTAATGACATAGATATTGCATATATACTCCGTATAGGACAAGGTAATGACTGAAAAGATGAAAATACAACTAAGAAGCGCCTTCTCCACAGAAGGAAGAAAAATGGCCGGTTCGCGTGCCCTGTGGGTTGCCACGGGAATGAAACGTGAGCAGTTTGGAAAGCCTATCATTGCGATAGCCAACTCGTTTACGCAGTTTGTGCCGGGACATACGCACCTTCATGAGGCAGGTCAGCTTGTAAAGAAAGAAATAGAAAAACTCGGTTGCTATGCTGCCGAATTCAATACCATAGCTATTGACGACGGTATAGCAATGGGGCATGACGGAATGCTTTATTCTCTTCCGTCTCGCGATTTGATAGCTGACTCCGTGGAGTATATGGTTAACGCACACAAGGCAGATGCGCTTGTATGTATAAGTAATTGCGACAAGATAACCCCCGGAATGCTCATGGCAGCCATGAGACTTAATATTCCAACTGTTTTCGTGTCGGGCGGACCTATGGAAGCCGGCAGATGGAACAATCAGAATATTGATCTTATCACTGCAATGGTGAAAGGCGCGGATAAAAGCGTTTCACTGGACGAACTCAATGAAATAGAAGAGCATGCCTGCCCCGGATGCGGATGCTGTTCGGGAATGTTTACGGCTAACTCAATGAATTCTCTGACCGAGGCAATAGGTCTCGGATTGCCGGGAAACGGAACAATACTTGCTTCACACGTCAATAGAATTCAACTGTTCAAGGACGCAGCAAAACTGATTGTTGAGAATGCATATAAATATTATGGCGAAGGCGATGAGAGCGTTCTTCCGCGTAGTATAGCCACAAGAGAAGCCTTTTTGAACGCCATGTCTCTTGATATAGCAATGGGAGGATCTACAAATACTGTTCTTCATCTTCTTGCCGTGGCAAACGAAGGCGGTGTGGACTTTAAGATGAAGGACATAGACGCTTTGAGTCGCAGAGTGCCGTGTCTTTGCAAGCTTGCCCCGAATACGCAGAAGTACTCCGTGGAAAACTGTAACCGTGCAGGCGGTATTCTCGGCATTTTGGGCGAATTGGCAAAGGGTGAATTGCTCGACACTTCAGTAAAGCGTGTTGACGGCATGACACTTGGAGAAGCAATTTCGAAATACGATATAACAAAGAAAGAAATAGACCCGGAGGCTTCGCGCATATATCATAGCGCACCGGGCAGAAAATTCACCACAACCATGGGCTCGCAAGATGCGCAGTGGGAAACTCTTGACGATAATCGCGCAGAAGGTTGCATTCGCGACCTTGAGCATGCTTACTCAAAGGATGGTGGTCTTGCTGTTCTCTTTGGTAATATAGCCAAGGACGGTTGCGTGGTGAAAACTGCGGGGGTGGACGAATCCATTTGGCATTTCAAAGGTCCTGCAAAGGTGTTCGATTCGCAGGAAGCAGCTTGTGAGGGAATCCTTGGCGGAAAAATAAAGAGCGGTGATGTGGTTGTGATAACTCATGAAGGACCTAAAGGCGGTCCCGGCATGCAGGAAATGCTTTATCCCACATCTTATATAAAGAGTATTCATCTTGGTAAAGAATGTGCCTTGATTACCGACGGACGTTTCAGTGGCGGAACATCCGGATTGAGCATAGGACATATTTCGCCTGAGGCTGCATCCGGCGGGGCAATAGGGAAAATAGTAGACGGAGACATTATCGAAATAAACATTCCCGAACGTTCTATAAAAGTTCTCCTTTCAGACGAAAAGCTCGAGGCACGTCCGCAGGTGCCTTTGAAACGTAATCGCACGGTGTCGAAAGCTTTGCGTGCTTATGCTGCAATGGTTAGCTCTGCCGACAAAGGTGGTGTAAGAATTCTCAAAGACGAATGAAATGGGAAGTGAATTGATTACCGGCGCAGAGATTCTCATACGCTCCTTAATAGACGAAGGAGTAACTACGGTGTTTGGTTATCCCGGCGGAGCCATAATGCCGGTGTATGACAAGCTTTACGATTATCAGGGAAAGCAGATAAATCATATTCTTGTGCGTCATGAGCAGGCTGCCGCGCATGCTGCCGAAGGCTATGCCCGCGTAAGCGGAAAAGTTGGTGTGGCTATAGCAACGAGCGGACCGGGTGCCACAAATACCATAACGGGCATCGCCGATGCCATGATGGACAGCACTCCAATGGTAGTTATTACCGGACAAGTAGGAGTGGGTGCTTTGGGAACCGATGCCTTTCAGGAATGTGATGTAGTTGATATTGCGCAGCCAATATCGAAATGGGCTTATCAGATAAGAAGTGCCGAGAAAGTGGCATGGGCTGTAAGCCGCGCATTTTATATAGCTCGTAGCGGACGTCCGGGACCTGTTGTTCTTGATTTCACGAAGAACGCGCAAACAGAACTGGCAGAATACGAAAAAAGAAATATAAACTTCATTCGCAGTTACCAGCCTGTACCCGAACATACCCCGGAATCTATTAAAGAAGCGGCACAACTTATAAACGAAAGCTGTAAGCCTCTCGTACTTGTGGGACAGGGTGTGCAGTTGGGCGGAGCACAAAAAGAGCTGCAAGAGTTCATTGAAAAAATAGATGCTCCCGCAGGTTGCACTTTACTTGGTCTTTCGGCACTGCCGAGCAGTCATCCGTTAAATGTAGGGATGCTCGGAATGCACGGAAGCTATGCCGTAAACGTAAAGACCCAGGAGTGCGATTTGCTTATAGCAGTTGGAATGCGCTTTGACGACCGTATTACGGGAAAACTAAGTACTTATGCCGGTCGCGCAAAGAAAATTCATTTTGACATAGACCCTTCGGAGATAAACAAGAATGTTGCTGTTGATGTTCCTGTGCTTGGCGATTGCAAGGAAACGCTTGCCGAGGTAATAAAACTCTTGAAGCCGGGAAATCATAAGGCTTGGCGCGAAAGTTTCGAGCAATTCCAAAAGATAGAAGAGGAAAAAGTAATAAACCGCGAGATACATCCTGCAGAAGGTCCGCTTCACATGGGCGAAGTTATCAATGTTGTTACGAAAGCCACAAATAACGAAGCGATTCTTGTAACGGATGTCGGGCAGAATCAAATGATGTCGGCGCGTTATTTCAAGTTTTCCAAAAACAACAGTATTGTTACTTCCGGCGGCATGGGCACTATGGGATTCGGACTTCCCGCTGCCATAGGCGCAACATTCGCAGCTCCCGAAAGAACTGTCTGTTTCTTTACCGGCGATGGCGGTTTGCAGATGACGATAGAGGAATTCGGCACGATTATGGAGCAGCATTCGCCCGTGAAAATCATATTAATGAACAACAATTACCTTGGCAACGTTCGCCAGTGGCAGCAGTTGTTCTTTGAGTCAAGGTATTCGTTTACGCGGATGATGAATCCTGATTACGAAAAGATAGCTTCCGCTTACAACATTCCTTGTCGCACGGTGATTGATCGCAAAGATCTTGCGGATGCTGTGAAGGAAATGATAGAAACCGACGGTCCTTATCTCTTGCAAACGGTAGTGGCTGAAGAAGAGAACGTACTTCCCATGTGCTGTCCCGGACATGATGTGGACGATATGTTGCTCGAACTAAAATAAACGTAGAAAGTTACTCAATCATGCAATCAGACGAAACATTATATACACTTATAATATTCTCCGAGAACCTCCCCGGCGTGCTCAATCACATTACTACTGTCTTTACGCGCCGTCAGGTGAACATCGAGAGTCTCAACGTATCGGCTTCGAGCATTGAAGGTCTGCACAGATATACCATAACATGCTACTCAACAGAACTTGTAATCGAGAAAATAGCCAAGCAGATAGAGAAGATAATAGATGTGGTCTCTGCAAGCTTTTTCACCGAGGACGACATCTTTACTCTCGAAACGGCATTGTTCAAACTTTCAACGCCCGTGGTACTTGAGAACAGACAAATCTCAAAAGAAATCCGCACTTACGGAGCTAAGTTCGTGGAAGTCAATTCCACTTATTCCATTGTCTCTATGGAAGGAGTTACCGAAGAAATAAACAGTTTGTACAAACATCTTAAGGTGCTCGATTGCATTTTGCAGTTTGTCCATTCCGGTTCCATTGCCGTAACCAAGAGTAAGCGTGAGTTCGTAACGGAGTATCTGCTCCATCGCAACAGAGCGCGTTTGCAGTCGGAGGAGTAACTTTTCAAATGAAACAGTTGGGCAAATCGAGCAAATTCGAATATACCGTGGAACCTTTCACAGAAGATTTCACAGGTGTGTTGGCGTGGCAGGAACTCGGCAAAAGAATTCTCGCCGCTGCGGGAATGCACGCCGACAGTCATGGATTCGGAATGAAGCAACTCATGCCGCAAAACATGGCGTGGGTTCTATCGCGCATGACAATCAGCATGAACGAAATGCCCAAGGTAAACGAAAAATACGCTGTTGATACTTGGATTCGCAATATCTATCGCACTTTCACCGACAGATGTTTTGCCATTCTCCGTCCCGACAATACGGCTTACGGCTATGCTTATACCACGTGGGCTCTCATAAACATGGAGACCCGTATGCCTGTGAATCTTGAGAATCTCCCCGACGGCGGATTCGCCAAGTGGATTGATGACGAAAAGGTATGCCAAGTTTCCGACAATTCGCGCATCAGGGTGAAGGAATCCGAACCCTCGCGTGTCATTACCGCCTATTACAGCGATATTGACATAAACCGCCATGTCAACAGCATTAGATATATCGAGCACATGCTCGATCTTTTCCCGCAGGAGCAATATACCGGTCACCCTTTGGCGAATCTTGAGATTGCCTACCATGGCGAGGCTCTTTACGGTGATTCTCTTGCACTCTACAAGCATTGTGTTTCGCCCGGGATCTGGGATGTGGAGGTGCGCATGCTGCCTCGGGAAGACGAGACCGGCAGGGAAAAGAAAATATGTTCCTGCCGCATGACATTCAAATAAGAACAAAATAAACATGTATAACATGTCTCCCGCCAAAGGGCGAAGAGGAGACGCAAAAAAAAACAAAATGGCAAAGATTAACTTTGGCGGCGTTGTAGAAGATGTTGCAACGCGTGAAGAATTTCCTTTGAGCAAGGCTCGTGAGGTTCTGAAAGACGATACCATCGCAGTTCTTGGTTATGGTATTCAAGGTCCTGGTCAGGCTTTGAACCTTCGCGACAACGGTTTCAATGTAATTGTTGGTCAGCGCAAGAGCAAAACTTACGATAAATGTGTTGCTGACGGCTGGGTGCCCGGCGAAACTCTTTTCTCTGTTGAAGAGGCTGCCGAGAAGGGCACAATCATCTGCATGCTTCTGAGCGATGCTGCACAGATTGAGATGTGGCCCAAAATCGAAAAGTATGTAACCAAAGGCAAAGCCCTCTATTTTTCACACGGCTTCGCCATTACATACAAGGAACGCACCAACGTTGTTCCTCCCTCAGATGTAGACGTAATCATGGTAGCTCCCAAGGGTTCGGGCACCTCACTTCGTTCACTCTTCCTTGAAGGGCGCGGCATCAACAGCTCGTACGCTGTGTTCCAGGACGCAACCGGCAAGGCTGAAGAGCGCACCATGGCAATGGGTATAGGCATTGGCTCGGGCTATATGTTCAAAACAACGTTCACACGTGAGACCTACAGCGACCTTACCGGCGAACGCGGCGCATTGATGGGCGCAGTGCAGGGAATGTTCCTCGCACAATACGAAACTCTCCGCAGCCACGGACACACTCCCTCCGAGGCATTCAACGAAACAGTTGAAGAGTTCACACAGAGTCTTCTTCCTATGGTAGGTAAAAACGGTATGGACTGGATGTATGCCAACTGTTCCACAACCGCACAGCGCGGTGCGCTCGACTGGATGGGTCCGTTCCACGATGCCATCAAACCTGTAATGGAGAAACTCTATGAAAGCGTTGCCACCGGCAATGAAGCGCAGATTTCTATCGATAGCAATTCAAAACCCGACTATCGCGAGAAATTGAACAAAGAGCTTGAGGCTATCCACAACAGCGAAATGTGGCGCACAGGCGAGACTGTTCGCAAACTTCGTCCCGAGAACAACTGATTTTAGAGCAATAAACATAACAGAATACCGCAACTTTTCCGGGTTGCGGTATTTTTTGTCTCCGTACCTCCCGCACGGTAGTAAATGCCACCGTTTCCGACAAAAACAAGAAGTCTTTTCGATGCGCCAAAACGAACTTCTTTTATAGCTTTTCCGTACCCCGAAAAAACATAAGGCTTATCGCAAAAAATACAAGCCATATATTTTAAAATATGTGCCTTATGTTTTGAAATAAGTGCCTTGTATTTTTGACCATTTGCACACCTTTGATTCACAATAACTTATAAGACCGTCCGAAAACACAGTTTTCAAGTGCGCGAAAACCGTTGGGAGTGAAAAAATATTCATTCTATGCGCGGCAACATGTTGTTAGTTTGTCGGACTGCAGGGAACGAATCACGGATGATTCTGTCTGCGGATTGCTAAATGAAGTTTCCATTGGTGAAAGCTTGGTAACAATTGACACATGAATGCCGGTATGTTGGGGGCAATCGGAAAGAATTTCGTAATTTTGCAGGTAAAATCACATTATAGTGCAAAAATGAACGTATTAGATTTGAGTGAGCAGGAGATAAACCGCCGTGAGAGTTTGGCGGAGCTGAAGAAATTGGGCATAGACCCTTATCCTGCCGAAGAATACCCCACGAATGCTTTTTCAACAGATATAAAGGAAAACTTTGACGAAAACGCCGAGCCGCGACAGGTATGTATTGCCGGCAGAATGATGAGCCGCCGCATAATGGGCAAGGCGAGTTTCATAGAAATTCAGGATTCCAAGGGCAGAATACAGGTCTATGTAACCCGCGACGGCATTTGCCCGTCCGAAAACAAGGACCTTTACAACGTGGTTTTCAAACGTCTGCTCGATTTCGGCGATTTTGTGGGTGTGAAAGGTTATGTGTTCCGCACTCAGACCGGCGAAATATCCGTGCATGCCGAAGAACTGAAGCTTTTGTCCAAGAGCCTCAAGCCGCTGCCTGTTGTGAAAGAAAAAGACGGCAAAACATACGACAGCTTTGACGATGCCGAACTGCGCTATCGCCAACGTTATGTTGACCTTATAGTAAACAAGGGTGTAAAGGAGACTTTCGTGCAGAGAGCCACGGTGATTAATACCATTCGCAAGGAACTCAACGCCATTGGAGCCACGGAAGTGGAAACTCCTACGCTTCAAAGCATTCCCGGCGGAGCAAGCGCGCGCCCGTTCATCACTCATTACAACGCGCTCAATGTGGATATGTACATGCGTATAGCCACGGAGCTGTATTTGAAGCGTCTCATTGTGGGCGGATTCGAAGGCGTTTACGAAATTGGCAAGAATTTCCGCAACGAGGGCATGGATCGTAACCACAATCCCGAGTTCACCTGTCTCGAATTCTATATTGCCTATAAGGATTACAATTGGATGATGTCGTTTACCGAGAAACTGCTCGAAACGGTTTGCATAGCGGTTAACGGCAAGCCTGAGCGCGAGATAGACGGCAACATTGTGAGCTTCAAAGCTCCTTATCGCCGTTTGCCAATACTCGAAGCCATAAAAGAAAAAACGGGCTGCGACCTCGAAGGCAAGAGCGAGGAAGAAATACGCGAGGTTTGCAAGAAGCTGAATCTGGAACAGGTGGACGAAACCTACGGAAAGGGCAAGATGATTGACGAAATTTTCGGCGAGTTCTGCGAAGGCACATACATCCAGCCCACGTTCATCACCGATTATCCCGTGGAAATGTCGCCGCTTACCAAGATGCACCGCTCAAAAACCGGACTAACCGAACGTTTCGAACTCATGGTCAACGGAAAAGAGTTGGCAAACGCCTATTCCGAGCTTAACGACCCGATAGATCAGGAAGAACGTTTCAAGGAACAGATGCGTCTTGCCGACAAAGGCGACGACGAGGCAATGGTTATAGACCAGGATTTCCTGCGTGCCTTGCAGTACGGCATGCCTCCCACAAGCGGCATAGGCATAGGCATAGACCGACTGGTAATGCTCATGACCGGCAAGACAACAATACAGGAAGTTCTCCTGTTCCCGCAGATGCGTCCCGAAGCAAAGCCTCAGCGCGACTCCGCAGACAAATATGCGGCAATCGGTGTGGCTGAAGAACTCGTGCCGATACTGCAAAAGGCAGGCTACAACATGGTTGCTGACTTGAAAGACGTGAACCCGCAGAAAATACAAATGCAGATAGGCGAAATAATCAAGAAATACAAACTTGAAATAAAGAAGCCTTCGGTTGACGAAGTGGCAGCGTGGACTGCAAAACTTGCCTAACCCCTGCGCTGTATATACTATAATATATATAATGTCTGGTTGCGGAAGAATAGGACTTGTGGGCAGCGGAAGCTGGGCTACTGCAATTGCCAAGATAATAATGGAAAATTGCGGTGCGCTTAATTGGTTTGTGCGCTCAAAGGATGCCATAAACGAATTCAGGCGTTTGGGACACAACCCGCACTATCTTACAATGGCAAAGTTCGATGTGGAAGGCATAAACTTCAGCAGCGACATAAACGACATTGTTTCGAAAAGCGACACGGTGATTTTCGTAACCCCGTCGCCCTATCTGAAAAGCAGCCTGAAGAAACTGAAAACTCCGCTGACCGATAAGTTTGTTGTAACAGCCATAAAAGGCATCGTTCCGGACGAGGATTTGGTGGTTACAGAGTATTTCCGTCAAATCTATAACGTACCCGACAACCAACTCGCGGTGATAAGCGGACCGAGCCATGCGGAAGAGGTGGCTCTCGGCAGACTCACTTATCTCACCATAGGATGTATTGACAAACAGTTGGGACGTGCGCTCGCGGATTTCCTTTCCAGTTCATACATCAAGACTTCTGTCAACACCGATGTGGTAGGTATTGAATACGCCACGGTGCTTAAGAACGTTTATGCCATAGCCGCCGGCATTTGCAAGGGACTTGGCTACGGCGATAACTTTCAGGCAGTGTTGATTTCCAATGCCGTGAAAGAAATGAACAGGTTTCTCAAAGCCGTTTACCCTATAAATCGCGACGTTTACGCTACTGCTTATCTCGGCGACCTTTTGGTTACGGGATATTCCAATTTCAGTCGCAACAGAGAGTTCGGCACGATGATAGGAAAGGGATATAGCGTTAAGAGTGCCCAGATAGAAATGGAAATGGTTGCGGAAGGATATTACGGCACAAAGTGTTTGTATATAATCAACCGGCAGTTCATGGTGAACATGCCTATTCTCTACGCCGTTTACGACATTCTTTACAATCACGTGTCGCCTGCGCTCGAGATTAAACTGCTTACGGATTCTCTAAGATGAACATAACAAAACAAAATAAAACAGCAAAATGAAAACTATAAGTTTGGATTTTTCAAAGGCAAGCCAATTCGTCAAGGATTCCACTCTTGCCGAAATGCAGAACAAGGCTGTTGAAGCCCAGAAAACCCTTGAAGCGGGCACATGTCCCGGGAACGATTTCCTCGGATGGCTTCATCTTCCTTCTTCAATAAGTAAGGCTGATCTGCAAGCCATAAAAGATTGCGCGGCAACCCTGCGCAAAGAATGCGACACTATTGTCGTGGCAGGCATAGGCGGAAGTTATCTCGGCGCAAGAGCTGTGATCGAATCTCTTTCCAATACTCTTTCGTGGCTTGTGAATGACAAGAAGAACCCAACGGTGCTTTTTGCGGGTAACAGCATTAGCGAAGACTATCTTTTCGAACTTACCGAATATCTTAAAGACAAGAAGTTCGGCGTTATAAATATTTCAAAATCGGGAACAACCACTGAAACTGCTCTCACATTCCGTTTGCTCAAAAAGCAGTGCGAAGACCAGAGAGGCAAAGAGGTTGCCCGCAAGGTGATAGTAGCCATAACCGATGCGCACAAGGGTGCTGCACGTACCACAGCCGACAAGGAAGGCTACACATCGTTCGTAATTCCCGACAACGTGGGCGGACGTTTCTCGGTGCTCACTCCCGTGGGTCTTCTTCCCATAGCTTGCGCAGGTTTCGATGTAGACGAACTTGTTGCCGGTGCTTGCGACATAGAGAAAGCCGCAGCTGCCGATGTTCCTTTCGAACAAAACATCTGCCTTCAGTATGCTGCTGTGCGCAATGCCTTGTATAGCGAGGGCAAGAAGATAGAAATCCTTGCCGATTTCCAACCCAAACTTCATTTTATGGCAGAATGGTGGAAACAGCTCTATGGTGAGAGCGAAGGCAAGGACAACAAGGGCATTTTCCCGGCATCTGTTGACTTTACCACCGACCTTCATTCCATGGGACAATGGATTCAGGAGGGCGAGCGTTCTATTTTCGAAACCGTGTTGAGCGTTGAAGAGGTTGACCATAAGGTTCTCTTCCCCCATGATGACGAAAACCTTGACGGTTTGAACTTCCTCGAGGGTCGCAGAGTAGACGAAGTAAACAAAATGGCCGAACTCGGCACCCGTCTCGCCCATGTGGACGGCGGAGTTCCCAACATCCGCGTGATTGTTCCCAAGCTTTCCGAGCGTTACATAGGTCAGCTTATTTATTTCTTTGAACGTGCCTGCGGTGTGAGCGGCAACATTATCGGCGTTAATCCCTTCAACCAGCCGGGTGTTGAGGCTTACAAGAAAAACATGTTTGCTTTGCTCAACAAACCCGGTTATGAAAAGGAGAGCGAAGCCATCCGCGCCCGTCTTGACAAAGAATAATCATGTATAAAAAGCAACTTGACGAATATCTCGGCAACCACGGCTTTAAGGCTTTGAACCTTAAAGCCGTGTTGTTTGACATGGACGGCGTTCTGTTCGATTCCATGCCCCGCCATGCAAAGTCGTGGGCAAAGGTGTGCCGCAAATTCGGGCTTAACATCACTGACGAAGAGCCTTACATGCACGAAGGGCGCACTGGAGACGGCACGATAGATATTTTTGCGCAAAGATTTTGGGGGCGACCTGCCACTGCGGAAGAGAAGCATAAGATTTACGAGGAAAAGTGCAGGTTGTTCAATTCCTATCCCGAGGAAGCGCCGCAAATGCCGGGCGCAAAAGAGCTGCTCGAAAAGGTGCGCGCGCAAGGACTTAAGATTATCGTGGTAACGGGAAGCGGTCAGGAATCCCTGCTGTCGCGTTTGGAACACGGCTATCACGGTTTTTTCAAAAAGGAACTTGTTGTGTCGAGCCACGACACTGTCAATGGCAAACCTTCACCCGAACCTTATCTCAAGGGATTGGAAAAGGGCGGTCTCAAACCCAATGAGGCAATAGTGATAGAGAATGCGCCGCTCGGCGTAAAGGCAGGTGTGGCTGCGGGGATATTCACAGTGGCGGTGAACACCGGTCCTCTGCCTCCCGAAATGCTCAGCGAAGCCGGAGCCGGCATAGTGTTTCCGTCAATGCAGGCTCTTGCAGATGCGTGGCCTTTGTTCAAGGACTGAAAGTCCCGGACGGGCAGTAAAAATACGCGGAATTTCGGGAAAGTACAGGAAAATTTTCAGCGCGTTTCCCACGCAAGAAAAATTACAAGGGACTTTTTCGAAAATATGTGCCTTGTGTTTTGAAATATATGGCTTGTATTTTGAAATACGAGCCATATATTTTTTGTGAAATCGGCATTGTTGATAATCAGAAACTTACAAAGACGAAAAAATAGCAGTTTTAGATTTTGAACAAACCGTAAATAATGCTGTGAAATTTGCATAATGCAGTAAAATAAACGTCTGTTGCCGGAAGTTTGCCATAAAACGCCGTAACAAACGGGATGCAGGGCATGCACGTCAGGGAATGCCTCATCGGGCATGGCACGGGATTTTTAGTACCATATATTCCGAGAAAATGCAATATGTAATAAAATCGTGCGTTATAAATTAAGTCTCATTACGCAGAAAAGAAAAACTGATGATAGAATATATTCATGGCGAACTGACGGAACTTGTTCCCACGCAGGCAGTGATTGAAGCCGGCGGAGTGGGGTACGGACTGAATATTTCGCTTACCACATACGACTCTTTGAAAGATAAAAAGGAGGCAAAGCTGTATGTTTACGAAAGCATCAGAGAGGATGCCTATGTGCTCTGGGGATTTGCCTCGCGTGAGGAACGCGAAATGTTTGTGGCTCTGCTTTCGGTGTCGGGTGTTGGAGGCAACACCGCGCGCACCATTCTTTCGGCTTTTGCTCCTGCAGAACTGCGGACGGTTGTGGCAAACGAGGATTCGCGTGCCTTGAAATCGGTGAAAGGAATAGGACTGAAAACCGCGCAGCGCATAATTGTGGACTTGAAAGACAAACTTGCGGGCGACGGCGAGGTGGAAATGGGAAATCTCGCGGGAACCGAACGCTCCACGCGCAATGAAAATGCCGACGAAGCGGTGGGCGCGCTCGTAACACTGGGCTATCCCGCCCCGATGGCGCAGAAAGCCGTGAGTGCAATACTGAAAGCCGACAACGAAGTGCAGGCTGTGGAGGAAATGATTAAGCGGGCATTGAAAATGCTTTAGTTGTTTTTGAAGAAAAGAGGAGTGGGAAAGGCGTTGTTTCGCGACTGGCTGTTGAAGTGTGTGCTCCTTGTGGCTGCGCTTGCAGGTTTCGGCATTAAAGCCGAAGCCCAGAATGTCGTGGAAACGGGCGACAGTGTGGGACGCATGCGCGTGGATGTGAGCAAAACCTCACCGCAGAACGAAGACGACATAAAGAAACGCCCCATTGACCTTGTTACTCCGAAAAACATGAAAGAGGATGCCGAACTTGACGAGAGCGGCGGATATCGTCTCGGTACGAAAATAGGCGATTCTTATCTCAACACTCCGGTATTGCTTACGCGCGACGAATATATGCGTTGGAGCTTGAAACAGTCCATGCAAAAATATTACGCAAACAAAAACAGCGAACTTTTCAAGAATGAAGGTAAAGACAAATTCGATTTCACCGACATGCACTTCAGTCTCGGTCCTGCCGAAAAAATATTCGGTCCCGGCGGTGTGCAGATAAAAACCCAGGGATCGGCGGAACTGAAGATTGGAGCCAATACCACGAGCGTGGACAATCCCACTTTGCCGCTGCGATTCCGTAAAACGTTTGCTTTCGACTTTGACGAAAAAGTGAACCTGAGCGTCAACGGACGAATTGGAGACAAGATGGACATGACGCTCAACTATAACACCGAAGCCACATTTGATGTGGATTCGAAAGACTTGAAGTTGACGTATCAGGGAAAGGAAGACGAAATAGTAAAATTGCTCGAAGCCGGAAATGTGTCCATGCCGTCGAATGTTTCGCTGGTTAAGGGAGCTTCATCATTGTTTGGCGTGAGAGCCGACATGCAGTTCGGCAAACTGAAATTGCAGGGCGTGGTGTCAAGAAAGAACTCGTCGAGCTCTTCGGTAAAGTCAAGCGGCGGCAATCAGCTTACGCCTTTCGAAATATCGGCTGCCGACTACGAGGAAAACCGCCATTTCTTTCTGTCTCACTTTTTCCGCGACAACTACGACCGCTCCATGGCGCAGTTGCCCAACATTACTTCGGGCATAAAGATTAACCGTGTGGAGGTGTGGGTAACGAATAAAACGGGAGCCACAAACAACACGCGCAACATAGTGGCTTTTGCCGATCTTGGTGAGAGTCGCCACATTGGTAATGCTCTTTGGAGCGGCAACGGGCAGGATCAGCCGCAAAACACTTCGAACAATCTTTTTGCAACCATAACCGGGAGCTACGCCGCCGCAAGAGACATAAGCCTGACGGCATCGACACTCGACGGAATAGGAAACTTTGTGGGCGGCTCGGATTATGAAAAACTTGAGAGTGCACGTATGCTGAGTTCTTCGGAATATACGGTGAACAAGGCTTTGGGATATATTTCTTTGAAATCGGCTTTGCAAACCGACCAAGTGCTTGCCGTGGCTTTTGAATACACTTATCGCGGACAAAACTACCAAGTGGGAGAGTTTTCAACCGACATAAAAGACAATACGCAGGCTCTGTTTGTAAAAGCATTGAAAAACACGTCGAATGTGCCGTCTATGGCAAACTGGAAGCTCATGATGAGAAACGTGTATTCCCTCAACGCCACGAGAGTACAGAAAGACCGCTTCCGGCTTGACGTTAAAATTTTGAGCGATACGACAGGAGTTTATCTTACATACATTCCCGAACCGGGATTAAAGAACACACCGCTCGTAAGACTCATGAATCTTGACCGTTTGGACAATAATAATAAGGCTAATCCCAATGGCTATTTCGATTTCGTGGACGGCTATACTATAGATGCCTCAACGGGACGAGTATTTTTCCCGTCTGCCGAACCTTTCGGACAGTTTCTTAGAGGAAAGATAGGTAGCGGTGCCGTGGCTGACAAATATTGTTTCCAAGAACTGTATGACTCCACAAAAACAGTGGCTCGGCAAATAGCCGAGAAAAACAAATATATAATTTCCGGGCAGTTCAAGGCTACACAGAAAAGCGGAGAAATAAGTCTCGGAGCCACAGATGTGCCGCAGGGAAGCGTTGTGGTAACAGCCGGAGGCATTACGCTGACGGAAGGTGTGGACTATACTGTAAATTATAGTGAGGGCACGGTGGCTATAATAAACCAAAGCATTCTTGATGCCGGTACGCCGGTGAACGTAAGCCTTGAAAGCAATACCGACTACGGTCTTGAGCGCAAAACATTGTTGGGATTGAATTGGGAGTACGAATTTAGTAAAGACCTGCGCCTTGCCGGAACTTTCATGCATCTTTCCGAACAGCCGCTGACAACAAAAGTGGCAATGGGAAGCGAACCGTTGAACAATACAATCTGGGGCGTGAGCCTTAATTGGAAAAAGCAGAGCCAATGGCTCACTGATATGCTTGACAAACTGCCATTCCTTTCGCTCGAAAAACCGTCGAGTATTAATTTCTCCGCTGAATTTGCACAACTTGTGGCAGGAAACAACAAAGGTTCGCAGGGTAATTCATCTTATATAGACGACTTTGAACAAACGCAAAGCAAAATAGACATAAGTACTCCCACAGATTGGCAACTTGCATCCACACCTTCGGAATTTCCCGAGAGTAAACTTAATAATGATGTGCGATACGGTTACAATCGTTCGCTTTTGGCTTGGTACAAAATAGACCCGCTCTTCACACGACGCAGTTCTTCTCTTACTCCGAGCCACATAAAGAGCGATTTGAACCAGCTTTCCAACCATTATGTAAGAGAGGTTTATAATCGCGAGCTTTTCCCGAACAAAGAGCAGCGTTTCGGAGAAAGTTCCACGCTTTCCGTACTCAATCTTGCCTATTATCCCAACGAACGCGGACCATATAATTTGAATCCCGACCTTGATGTAAACGGAAATCTTGCAAATCCCCGTAATCATTGGGGAGGTATGATGAGAAAACTCAATACGAGCGACTTTGAACAGGCGAATATCGAGTATATTGAGTTTTGGATGATGGATCCTTTTATATATACAAGGGGCCAGACGGGAGATTATTCCGGAGATCTTTGCATAAATCTTGGCGAAGTGAGCGAGGATATTCTCAAAGACGGGAAAAAATTCTACGAAAGCGGAATGCCTATAGACGGAGACCCGACAAAATATACGGAAACCGTTTGGGGGCGTGTGCCTGTGCAGAATAGCGTTACTTATGCCTTTAATACGAGCAGCGGAGCAAGAGACAGACAGGATATTGGTCTAAACGGACTTTCAAGCACCGATGAAGCAACGTTCCCTACTTATAAGAGTTATCTTGATGAGGTACGTGCCAAAGTAAGTACCGCTGTTTATGACTCAATAGCCGCAGATCCGGCAGGGGATAACTATCATTATTTCCGTGGCTCGGATTTTGACAGAAACAGAACCTCGATACTTGACAGATACAAGCATATTAACAGTCCCGAAGGCAATTCTCCGGAATCCAAAGACTCTCCCGAACGCTATTCCACGGCTTTCAAGTCCACTCCCGATGTGGAAGATATAAATCAAGACTATACCCTTAACGAATACGAGAAGTATTTCCTTTACAAGATACACCTTTCCCCCGACGGAATGCAGGTGGGGCAAAACAACATCGTGGATCAGAGGACTTCAAGCGTCTCTCTGCGCAACGGCGACAAGGCTAATGTTTCTTGGTATCTTTTCCGTGTTCCCGTAAAGAATTATACGGGCAAAGTTGGCAGCATAAGCGATTTCAACAGTATCAGATTTATGAGAATGTATCTCACTAATTTTGAAAAGCCTGTGGTATTGCGTTTTGCAACTCTCGAATTGTCGCGCGGAGAATGGAGAAGCTACGAACAAAATCTATATAACGGTCAGGCTCCGTCGGTAAGCGGTACAATGGATGTGGCTGCCGTTAATTACGAAGAGAACAATGAAAAGAAACCTGTGAACTATGTTATTCCGCCCGGCATATCCCGTGTAGTCGATCCCAATGAATCGCAACTTTTGGAACAGAACGAACAGGCATTGCAACTTGTCATAAAAAATCTTGCGAGTGGTGATGCTCGCGCCGTATATAAGAATATTTCGCTCGATTTGCGCAAGTATAAGCATATACAAATGTTTGTTCACGCAAATGCTCTGGTGGGCGACAAAACAATTGCCGACGATGCTACGTCTTTGTTTATTCGTTTTGGTTCGGATTACAAGAGCAATTTTTACGAATACGAGATTCCTTTGAAGTTAACCGAGGAAGGACAATATGACAGGTATTCCACTTCTGCGCGTCGCCTTGTTTGGCCCGAAGAAAACATGCTCGACATAAACTTGTCCAAGTTCACTGATTTGAAGCGCGAACGCAATCGTCAGAAAAGTGCGGGGCAGGCATCTTTTTCCCAACAGTTTTCTTCATACGACACAGACCGCCCAAAAAACAAGATAACTGTTGTGGGTAATCCTTCGCTTGGCGAAATACATACCATGATGATTGGCGTGCGTAACAATTCCCGCCAGATTTCAAACGTGGAGGTTTGGGTTAACGAGCTACGTCTGCAACATTATACCAATAAAGGCGGTTGGGCTGCCAAAGGTAATCTTAATTTGCAACTTTCCGATCTTGGCACATTCAACTTCGGCGGACACGTTGAGACGGATGGCTTCGGCGGAGTAGAAGATAGAGTGGACCAAAGGCGGGACGACAATCTTTATGAATATGATATGTCTATGAATGTAGATCTTGGTCGTTTCCTTCCCGAGAAAATAAAATTCAAAGCTCCGCTTTACTATTCATACAGCAAGGAAAAGGTCAAGCCCAAATACAATCCGCTCGATACAGATATGGAAATGGACGATGCAATAGACGCATTGACAACAAAACACGAGAGAGACTCTTTGCGCCGTATTTGTGAAACTACAGAAGTAAATTCAAACTTTAGTCTTTCAAACGTAAAGTTTAATATTGCCACCAAGTCTCATCCCATGCCTTACGATCCTGCCAATTTCTCTTTCAGTTACTCTCACAGCCACAAGCAGAGCGAGGGACAAACAATTGTGTGGGAGAAAGACGACAGTTGGAGGTTAAACGGAAATTATTCTTATTCTCCAAATTTCAAACCTATTGCGCCTTTTGAAAAAATAAAGAGCAACAGCCCGTGGCTGAAGATTCTTAAAGAAGAAAAGATTAATTTTGCGCCGCAGAACATATCTGTCAATTCCGATATTACTCGTTCCTATTACGAACTTCAGGAAAGAGATATGCAGCAGCTTGACAATACTTCTCTTCCCATGACTTGGGCGAGCGATTTCTTTTGGAATCGTCATTTCAATCTGCAGTGGGATTTTACTTCCAACATTCATGCATCTTTCTCTTCGGGTACAAATGCCGAGATAGAGCAACCTAATGTGCCGGTCAACAAATCTCTTTATCCCAACGAGTATGAAGCATGGAAAGATTCGGTATGGCGTAGCGTAAAACACTTTGGTACTCCGCTCACTTATCAACAATCTTTCGATTTCTCTTGGAAAATTCCGTTGAACAAGATACCTGTTTTCAACTGGATTACTCCCGATTTAACTTACCGCTCTACATACGGGTGGAATCGCGGTGCTTATCTTGAAGATGGTTCTACTCTCGGAAATACCATTAATAATACGCGCGACATAAACGGCAATTTGCGGTTGAACATGTTGACTCTTTACAACAACATTCCTTTCCTCAAAAAAGTCAATCGCAAGTTCTCCACCTCTACGTCAAATGCCGCAAAGAAGAAAGACGACAAAGGCAACGATGAAGAAAAGAAATTCTTTACTTCCGAAATACAATTGCTTGCCGATACCACTGTTGACGTGGCTCACAACCGACGTTCCAAAAATCTTCGCGTTCGTGCTTTCCGTCAGGACGGCACAAGTTATCCCGTGCGATATAAAGTTGTAGACAACAATCATATTCTCATCACTTCGCGCGACACTGCAAAAATAAAGATAACCGTCAGCCCGCGCAGCAATCCCGAGAACCAATTCTGGTACAAGGCTCTCCAAACAACGGCACGCCTTGCCATGTCGGTCAGAAACGTCAGTATTTCTTACAAAAACACTTACAGCATGTCTCTTCCGGGTTTCCTGCCCAATATTGGCGACATGTTCGGACAACGCTCTGCCGGCGGTTTGCAACCGGGGCTTGATTTCGCATTCGGAATGGTTGGTGAAAGCTATATTTCCAAGGCTCAACGCAGAGGATGGTTGCTTTCCAACGACAGTGTAACAACTCCTGCAGCCACAAGCAAGAACGAATCATTACAGATAAGCGCGACTCTCGAGCCTTTACGAGATTTCAAGATAGATCTCACCGCTTCGCGCACGATAAACAGGTCGCGCAGCATACAATATATGTTCAACGGCATGCCCGCTACCGAAACCGGTTCGTTCAACATGACTACCATTTCCATTTCTTCAGCTTTCGCTTCAATCGGAAATGCCAAGAACAACTACGAAAACAAGACATTTACCAAGTTTGTCAATTCTCTTCCCGATTTTCGCAATCGTGTTGAGGCGCAATACATGGGAACTTCATATCCTGTCAACAGTGTTTTGGCGGGTAAGACTTTTGATCCTGCCAATGGCACGGTTTCGCAATATTCTTCCGATGTCATGATACCCGCTTTCCTTTCAGCTTATTGCGGAGGCTCAAAAAATCTCAAGCTTTTCCCGTCTCTCATGCGCATGTTGCCTAATTGGCGACTCACTTATTCCGGTCTTGGAAAACTTCGCTTTATGAAGCCCGTATTCAAGACTTTTAATGTGAATCATTCCTATCAGTCGGTATATTCGGTGGGATCTTACAACACATTCTCCTCGTTCATGAAACTTGCGGGCGACCGTGGTTTTGTAAATGACGTATCTACCGGAAATCCCGTCCCCTCTTCCATGTACGACATCTCCAATGTGTCAATCAACGAAACCTTCTCGCCGTTCTTGGGCTTCGACATGACGTTCAACAATAACCTCACGGCAAAAGTGGAATACAATCGCACGCGAATGCTTTCGCTTTCGCTCACATCGCAACAGATAGCCGAGGCACGTTCAAACGATTATGTCATCGGCGTGGGATATAAAGTGGACGACCTCAAACTATTCTCGCCCACGCGCCGTCCCAAACGTCGCGGAGCAAAAGGACGTGCGGCAAATTCGAGAAAAAAAAGCAGCAGCGACGAAGAGAAATCCGAAGACACCAATACCTCGCGCGGCAGCCGTAGTGCAGGTACAATATCCAACGATCTCAATCTGCGCCTCGACCTCTCGCTCCGCAATCAAAGTTCCATTCAGAGAAACATCCTCACAATGCTCTCGCAGGCAACTTCGGGCAACAAAGCGTTTAAGATTTCCTTCTCGGCAGACTACACACTGTCCAAACTCATAACCCTGTCGGCTTATTACGACCGCCAAACCAACACTCCGCTGCTCTCGTCCTCATCCTATCCCACTACAACCCAGGATTTCGGCGTAAGCATAAAAGTTTCGCTCACCCGATAGCTTTAAGCCACCTCAAGAAAAGCGAATTTTTAGGCTTTTGTAAGTTGTTGTGTTTCAATCATTACGAAAGGCAAAAAATACAAGGCACTTATTTTAAAATAAGTGCCTTGTATTTTAAAATATATGGCTTGTATTTTTCACAACAAGCCATGTGTGTTTTTTGAGCATGGGAAAGGCGTAAAAAACAACGAGGAATGCGAGGCATAAAATCAGACATGCGTATGCGGATTTGTCGTCATGTTTTTATTGTTTTCCGACATCTTGGGGATATGGCACTTTTTTTGCAGATACATAAAAGAAAGGAGTTAAAATAAAATGGCATTCATAGATTATTACAAGATAATGGGTATTCCCAAGGATACTCCGCAAAAGGACATTCGTGCGGCTTACATGCGCCGTGCCAAACAGTTTCATCCCGATTTGCATCCCGATGACCCCAAGGCGAAAGCTAAATTTCAGGCATTGAATGAGGCGTACAACGTTTTGAATGATCCGGAAAAACGTAAGAAGTATGATAAATACGGCGAGAGTTGGGAGCAGGCTGATGCCTATGAGCAAGCCGGCGGATTCGGCGGCGGCAGTGGTTCTAATGGCTTCGGCGGTTTCGATTTCAGCCAATTCAGCGACTCGGGTGGAGGATTTTCAAGTTTCTTTGAGAATCTTTTCGGCGGCGGTAGGCGCAGAAGTTCGCACTCCTGCGGAGGTTTCGGTTCGTGCGGCTCGGGATTTGGAGCAAAACCGGATGCCGATGCTCACGCCACGGTTAACATTGACATGTACACGGCATTGTTGGGCGGCGAAATCATGCTTCAGACGGGAAACTCCAAACTGCGCATGCGCGTAAAGCCGGGCACGCAGCAGGGTAGCAAGGTTCGTTTGAAAGGTAAGGGATATGACAAGGGCAACGGCACTTGCGGTGATTTGATAATCACTTACAATGTTACTTTGCCCGAATCTTTGAACGACCGCCAGCGCGAACTTTTGGAGCAGGTAAGGGCTGCAGGAAACTAATAAGGAATATAATGCGTGGCGAAAGGATTGGAATCCTCATGGATTCCAATCCTTTTTTATGTATGCGGGGTTAGGAAAGTTTTAACTAACTTTGCATAGATTATTGGAAGAACGATGAAAGAAATACATTACTTCTATGTGCCCGGTGGTGGTGAATTGTGCGAACTGCCTGTCGAGGAGGCTCGTCATGCAATAAAGGTGCTGCGCCTGACAGAGGGAGACCGGATTGTCATAACCGATGGGCGCGGATATTTTTATGATGCCGAGGTTTCGTGTGTTTCTTCGCGATCGTGCGAGTACAGTATCTTGAACAAACGAAAAGCCGAAAGCCCGTGGCAGGGTCATTTGCATCTTGCCGTGGCTCCCACAAAAAACATGGATAGAACCGAATGGCTTGTGGAAAAAGCCGTGGAAATAGGTCTTGATGAGATCTCTTTTGTGGATTGCAGGTTCTCGGAGCGCAAAGTTCTTAAGCCTGAACGCATAGAACGCATTGTGGTTTCCGCCATGAAGCAAAGCCACAAAGCCAAGATGCCGAAAGTAAACCCGCTCGTACCTTTCAAGGATTTTATAGCGCGTCCCGACATTTGCGGTGAGAAATACATCGCCCATTGTCTCAATGAAGAAGTGTGTGGAGAGCTTTCCGGAAAACCGGCGGCTGATTCTCCGCGATGTTTTTTGCCTGCCGTCATGGGCAATGACAGTAAAGTAGTGCTCATAGGACCGGAAGGCGATTTCGCTCTCGAAGAAGTAGAGCAGGCAATAGCTAACGATTTTATCCCTGTAAGTTTGGGCGAAAGTCGTTTGCGCACCGAGACGGCGGCATTATACTCTGTGATGTTGATGAACCTGAAAAATTCCAAACTAAGCGAGGCTTTCAAATGAATGTGATGTATAGGTTTCTCGGTATTTGGCTTTTAGTGGCGTGCGCGTTGTGCTTTGCTTCGTGCGGTAAGGCTTATTATAACGTCATTCCCGAATCTTCGCCTGCCATTGTCTCTTTTGATTTTACGCAAATGGCATCCGAAGCAGGAGAAGACGCAAAAGCTCTGACCGACATCCTGCCTTTGAAGAGCGGAATAGATTTCAGCCAACCGGCTTACGGTTTCATTTCGCCCAACGGCTATTACGGCGTGGTGGTTGCGGTAAACGATGAAGACGATTTGGCTCGTGAAATACAGAAATCGCACGATTTTTCAGCCGTTGACCGAAGTTCCGATTTGCATTGGGCACTTTGGAAATCCAATTGGCAGTTGGCGTGGAACGATGAGGCATTGCTTATGCTCGGTCCCGTGGTTGCCGGCGAACAATCTTTCATGCGTCGCACAGTGAGTGCCATGTTCAACAGCAGCAAAGGCATTGATCGCAGCCCGTTGTTCGAAAGTTTGGAAAAACAAGGCGGAAACGCGAAAATGGTAGCAAGACTTTCGTGTCTGCCTGCCTTGCTGCGCGGAATGTTGGCTTTGCAGTGTTCCGGAAGTGTGGATGCCGACTCTGTGATATTGGAGTCTTCGTGTATCATAGCTGATGGCGGACGAATAGTTATGGACAACGAATTGAAAACAACCGACGGCGGAAATCCTGCAAAGGCTTCCGGGTTGAAACAATACAACGGCGGGATGAGCGGTGAGCGTTTGGCGGGCAACACCAAGGCTTTCATGCTCATGGGAATGGATGGAGAGAAGTTTGCGGAGCGTCTCGGGTCGGAAAAATCGGCAAAAGGTCTTTTCGCTGTACTTAAGTCCACCACCGTTATGGGGAAAGTAATTGCCGCAATCAGGGGCGATGCGCTTTTTTCACTTGAAGATATTGACAAAGACGGAAATGTGAGCCTGCATATAGTAGCCGATGTAAAGGGTCCTGCGTTCATGGACAGCATTTCGCAGTATAAAAAGAACAATCCCCAAGAACACATAGTTAAAACGCCGGATGGCGGATACGAATGCAGCGTGGGCGGAAAATATTTTGCTTTCGGCATTAGAAAAGACGGGAAACTTGTGTGCCGTTATGGTAAAAAAGCCGAGCTGCAAGGCGAAGAAAAATCCGTGCAAGCCTTTGCCGCCGGAGCAAAAGGCGAAATGTGCCACGCAAAATTCTTCTTGCCGGAATTCGTAGGGACACCGTTCTTCGCAGGACTGTTGGGAGGCAAGGCAGACGGGTTGTTGCGCAAATATAGCGGCATTACTTACTCGTTTTCCGGCGAAGGGCGTTCAAAAATTGTGTTGGAACCTATAAAGCAAGTCAAATAACCGCGACCGACACAATAAAAAGAGTAACGCAAAGTTATATAATATTAAAAGAGACATAAAAAGAGTGCAAGACATCAGCTCTATAGAAACAGACAATACTTCAACGGAAATAGTTGACAATATGTGTGCCCCGGCAAAGGCGTTGAAAAGAATTTGCGACTTTATCGGGGCGGCATTGGCTATGATTTTGTCATCCCCGTTATACTTGTATATAGCCCTGCGTCTGAAACTGACGGAAAAAGGCAGAGTTATTTTCAAACAGGAACGCATAGGTCTCGGCGGCAAACCGTTCATGATTTACAAATTTCGGACATTGAGCGAAGGATTTGAGGACAACGGACCGCGTTTGACCCCTTGTGAAGACAAGGCACACGTAACAGGTTTCGGTAAATTCCTGCGTATTCATCATCTTGACGAACTGCCGCAACTTTTTAATGTATTGAAAGGCGACATGAGTATAGTTGGACCGCGCCCCGAACGAAAAATTTTTATAGACAAGATAATGGAGCGCGACCAAAGATGTCGTTTCATATATCTAATGCGCCCGGGACTGACATCGAAAGCCACTCTATTTAACGGCTATACCGACACAATGGAAAAAATGTTGCAACGCCTCAATATGGACCTTGACTATTTGAGGACGCGCACCCTTGTGGGAGACTTGAAAATAATACTTATTACGGTTAAAATGATATTTGGCGGGAAGAAATTTTAGTCAGCGTTTGGCTGTTTCGGCTTTATTTCTTACTTTTGCACCCGCAAACATCACCATGGTGCCATGACCGAGTGGCTAGGTAACGGTCTGCAAAACCGTCTACAGCAGTTCGAATCTGCTTGGCACCTCTAAAAAAGCAAAAGGAACTTCTTATGGCGGGAAGTTCCTTTTTTGTTAATTAAAACCCATGCAATGACAAAAAATCTGTGCCTCTAAAAATGCCGCGCAAGGCATTTCCGAGGGCGGAAATATGATGTGTAAAAAAACACATGGCTTGTTGTAAAAAACATAAGGCATATATTTTAAAATACAAGGCACTTATTTTAAAATAAGTGCCTTGTATTTTTTGCCGTTATAAGTATTGGAAATACAATGACTTATAAAAGCGGATTTTTTTAGTGGTTTTATGGGGCAAATTTTCGCCCTTTGCCGCGCGAAGCCAAAACCATGGCTTGGGGTTTGGGCGTTCAAACTAAAATGGCTATTTTTGCCAAAACAAAAAACTATAAAGCATGAAAAGTAGAGTATTGGCGGTTTCTTTGTCGCTTTTGGTGTCCGGTTTTGCCATGGCTCAGACGCAGGTTGTGGCTCATCGCGGATTTTGGACCACGGACGGGTCGGCGCAAAACAGTTTGGCATCGTTGTCAAAGGCTGATTCTGTGAAATGTTACGGAAGTGAGTTTGATGTTTGGCTTACAAAGGATAATAAACTGGTTGTTCATCACGATGCCAACGTAAAGGATTTGATTATAGAGAATACCAATTACAGCGATTTACTTAAATATCCTTTGAACAATGGAGAGAAAATTCCCACTTTGGAGGAATATTTGAATTTGGGTAAGAAGCTGAAGACGCAGCTTGTTTGCGAAATAAAGCCTCACAGAGATGTTGCCCGCACTTTGAAGTGTGTGGAGAAAGTTTTGAAGTTGTTCAAAGATACAAAACTGACGAAGCGTGTAACATATATAACGTTCTCTCTGCCGGCAATGGTTAAGTTGATTTCCGAAGCTCCAAGGGGCACTGAGGTTTACTATCTTAACGGTGAACTTTCGCCTGCACAGCTTAAGGAAATAGGAGCTGCGGGGCTCGATTACTCTTGGGGAGACATCAAGAAGAATTGGAATTGGATTGCCGAGGCTCACAAGCTGGGATTGAAGGTAAACATTTGGACTATAGACGACAAGAATCAGATGAAAGAGCTTGTAGATGCCAAAGTTGACTATATCACCACCAACCAACCCGTGGTTTGTGAGGGCGTAGTGAAGTAGCTTCCGAAACGGCGCAAACATAAAGCCGCGTTCTCCATTTATGAAAATAGTGGGGAATGCGGTTTATTCTTTTTTTGTTTTAATGCGTAATAAAAATTTTTATTATTAATTTTGCAATATTCGGGAGCATATACACCTGCGGGTGTTTACGTGCAGAATAAAACACTGAAAAATAATGGATAAAGAATTAAGAGTGATAATAAGCGGCGGCGGTACAGGCGGGCATATATTCCCTGCGGTGTCAATAGCCAATGCCCTGAAAGAGATGTGTCCGGGGGTTAAAATCCTGTTTGTTGGCGCAGAGGGCAGAATGGAGATGCAGCGTGTTCCGGCAGCCGGCTATGAAATAAAGGGCTTGCCTATTTGCGGTTTTGACAGGAAGCATATACTGAACAACATAAAAACCATTTTCAAGATAATGCGCAGCCGCAGTTTGGCAAAACGTATTATAAAAGATTTCCGCCCCATGGTTGCCGTAGGTGTGGGAGGGTATGCCAGCGGACCAACACTTGACGAAGCACAAGCTATGGGCATTCCTACACTTATACAAGAGCAAAATTCTTATGCGGGAGTAACAAACAAGTTGCTTGCAAAGAAGGCTGACAAGATATGTGTGGCTTATGAAGGAATGGGGCGTTTCTTTCCGGAAGACAAGATAATAATGACGGGAAACCCTGTGCGTCAGGCTTTGCTCGATTGCAGTGTGAGCAGAGAGGATGCCATTAAAACGTTCGGGCTTGATCCTTCGAAAAAGACCATTCTCATTATTGGCGGTTCGCTTGGTGCGAGAACCATGAACGAATCTGTGCTTAACAATCTCGTGCTAATAAAGCAGAGCAACGCACAGTTTATATGGCAGACGGGAAAATATTACAGTGCTTCGGTACAAGAGGAATTGGCTAAGAGAGGAAAACCGGACAATGTTGCCGTAATGGAATTTATTTCGGATATGGCGGTGGCTTATCGCGCAGCCGATTTGGTGGTTTCGCGTTCCGGCGCGGGAAGTATTTCGGAACTGCAACTTTTGGGCAAAGCTGCGATACTCGTTCCCTCGCCAAATGTGGCGGAAGACCATCAGACCAAAAATACTCTGGCTCTTACCACACGCGATGCAGCGCTCTATGTGAAAGATGCCGATGCCGTGCGCACTCTTATTCCGCGTGCATTGAACGCTGTGGCTGACGATGCGCTTCTTGCGAATTTAAGTAAAAACATAAAGTCATTGGCTCTGCCCGATGCGGCTAAAATAATAGCTCAAGAGGTGGTGGTTTTGGCAGAAAAAAGCAATAAAAACTAAAATACAGAACGAAATGGATTTGAATGATATAAAAGCCGTTTATTTTATAGGTATCGGCGGCATTGGTATGAGCGCGATTGCGCGATATTTTCTTTCAAAAGAAACTCCCGTGGGAGGTTACGACAAAACTCCCTCGGTGCTTACCGAACGCTTGAAGGCAGAGGGTGCAAAGGTGCAGTATGATGACGACCCCGATGAGATTTCTTCGGAATTCAAGAACCCGAGGAACACATTGGTGGTATATACTCCGGCAATTCCTGCAGACAATAAAGTTCTCGGCTATTTCAAGAATATGGCATACGATGTTGTGAAGCGCGCTCAGGTGCTCGGCGCGTTGACTCGTGCTTATCGCGGATTGTGTGTGGCCGGTACTCACGGCAAGACCACAACTTCCACCATGGCTGCGCATATAATTCACCAAAGCCATGTGGGCTGCAATGCTTTTCTCGGTGGAATTTCGAAAAACTACGGAACAAACTATTTGTTGAACTCTTCAAGCCCGTACGTGGTTATAGAAGCCGATGAATACGACCATTCTTTTCACCAACTCACGCCTTATGCTTCGGTGGTTACGGCTGTGGATGCCGACCATCTCGATATTTACGGAACACACGAGGCATATATAGAAAGTTTCGAGAAATACACATCGTTAATACGCAAAGGCGGTGCACTCATAATGCACAAGAACATAGCTTTGAAGCCACAGCTTAAGGACGGTGTTCGTTTCTATGATTACAGTGTGGACGAAGGAGATTTCCATGCCGAGAACATACGTATAGGTAACGGCAGAATCATGTTTGATTTCATTTCTCCGTTGGGTAATATTGCCAACATAGATTTGGGTGTGCCGGTCTACGTAAACATAGAAAACGGTGTGGCTGCAATGGCTCTCGCACAGATAGCGGGAGTTTCGGCAGAAGACATTAGGGAAGGCATGCGCACCTTTTCGGGGGTGGAACGCCGTTTCGACATAAAGATAAATACCGAAAAGATAGTGCTTATAAGCGATTATGCACACCATCCGAAAGAAATAGAACAGTGCATAAGCTCTGTGCGCAAGGTGTTTAAGGGGCGCAAGATTGCGGCTATATTCCAACCGCACCTATATTCACGCACGCGCGATTTCTATAAGGATTTCGCCAAAAGTCTTTCTCTGCTCGACGAGGTGGTTCTGACTGAAATCTATCCTGCTCGTGAGCGTCTTATCCCCGGTGTAACAAGTCGTTTGATTTATGATAATCTTCGTCCTGACATGCAAAAACGCATTATCCGTAAGGAAGATGTGCTTGATGTGGTTCGCAGCATGAATGTAGATGTGCTTCTGATTCTCGGCGCGGGCGATTTGGACAATATGACTCCGGAAATTACAAAAATTCTGCTCCCGCGTAGTTAAAAGCAAAACGCATACTCGAAAGTCATGAAAAATCTGCTTAAATTGCTGCTGCTGCTTGTGCTTGCCGTATATTTGGGATTGGCTGTTACCGTTTTCAACAATCCCGAAGTGCGACAGAAATGCGCAGCAGTTGACGTGATAGTAAAAGACAGCGATGTGGCAGGTTTCATAACTCCATTGGAAATACGTACAATCCTGAAAGATTCGAAGTTGTATCCCGTGGGACAAAAAATGAGCAATATCAATTGCGCGAAAATAGAGAAAGTGCTTGCCAGAAATCCTTTCATTGATAATATAACAAGCTATAAAACTGCGGGAGACCATGTATATGTTACCGTAACGCAGCGACTGCCCGTTATGAGAATTATCAGCGACAACGGAGACAACTATTATATAGATACACGCGGAAAGGTTATGCCGCACATGCACTATTCGGCAGATTTGGTAGTGGCTACGGGGCATATTTCGAAACAGTATGCGCATTCAAAATTGCTGCCTATAGGAAGACTGCTGAAATATGATAAATTCTGGGATAACCAAATAGAACAGATAAATGTAGACAGTGCCGGCAATGTGGAATTATTTCCGAGAATAGGCGACCATGTCGTATATATTGGGCAACCGGTGAGAGTGACGCAGAAATTGAAAAGACTCAAGGCTTTTTATGCCCAAGTTTTGAATCAGGTGGGATGGAACAAGTATTCCAGAATAGACATAGAGTATGACAATCAGATAATATGTAAGAAATAACAAAATGGCTACAACAGATAACTTCATAGCTGCCATAGAAATAGGCTCATCAAAGATAACAGGAATGGTGGGCAGACGAATGGCGGATGGCAGCATTCAGATATTGGCTTGCGCCAAGGAAAACTCCGGCGATTGCATTCGCAGAGGAACCGTTCATAATGTAGACAAAACAAGTGAGTGCCTTAAGAACATAAAGCAGCGTCTTCAGGATGTGGTAAAGAAAAACATTTCGAAAGTTTATGTTTGCATAGGCGGGCAGAGTCTGCATTCTGTATTAAACACCGTTTCAAGAGATTTCGAGACCGAAACGAAGATAACTCAAGAGATAGTTGATGCTTTATATGAGGAAGACCGCAATCTGAATATTTCTGATTATTGGCTTATGAAGATAATACCGCAGGATTATTATCTTGGTAAACAAAGGCAGGCTTCTTCGTCTTCGTCGGTTGTAGGAGTTGTTTCCGACAAACTGGAAGGCAGTTTTCTGAATGTTTTCTACAGACACAGCTTTTACGAAAACATAAAAGAATGTTTGGTATCAACCGGATTTAAGAAAGTGGAGTATATGATGACTCCTATAGTTCTTGGCGACGGACTGCTGAGTATGGATGCAAAACGTACAGGCTGCGTTCTTGTTGATTTTGGAAAGGATACAACATCCGTAGCTGTGTATTCCTCAAAACTTTTGCGTCGTCTTGCTGTTATTCCACTTGGCTCAGGAAACATAACAAAGGATATAGCTTCTGTTTTCAGAATTGAGGAATCTGAGGCAGAGATGCTAAAGTGCGAATATGGTTCTGCTTTTTCAGAAAAAGACGTGGCTGAAGATGCAAGCGACAAAATTTACACTTTAAGCGATGGACGTGATATTAATGCGCGTGAGCTTAATGAAATAGTAGAGGCACGAATGGAGGAAATCCTCATAAATGTGGAAGAACAGATTCGTCGTTCGGGACTAAAGGCAAGTGAGGATTTGATAAGTGGTGCAATACTTACGGGCGGCGGTTCTAATTTGCGAGATTTAAGCAAAGCTTTTAAGCAATATACCAAGATAGGCGAAGAAAAAATCAAATTTGCCAAGTACGTAAACTTCCAAGTAAATACGAAATATGCCGAAGCAAAACAGGCAGACGGAACTCTGAATGCAATCCTTTCGTTGCTTACGCAAGGAAAGGAAGAGTGTGCAGGAGATATAATTCCTGAGGAACAGGGATTGTTTGAAGAAGTAGGACGCACGCCGCAGGAAGATACTAATGAAGGAAAAGGCAGGGATAATATAACCGAACTTAATCCAGAGACGCCTGAGGAAGAACCACAGCAGGAGCAAACCAAGAAACCCGGTAAGTTTGCGAAGTGGTTTAAGAAACTTGGGAATGGCATTAAAAATACTGCCGACAAATTGGTAAGCCCAGAAGAATAATCTTCTTTGGATATTGCAATAACAGTGTTGTATAATAATGAATGCTCGTAAAGAAAATTCTATTATAGACTTTAATTTACCGCAAAACGGTGAAGTCGTGTCCGTCAATGACCCGAGAATAATAAAAGTTATAGGCGTTGGTGGCGGCGGTGGCAATGCTGTTGCCCGAATGTATGAGGAAGGACTTCATGACGTGCGTTTTGAAGTTTGCAACACCGACCACAAAGATCTCGTGAAGAATCCCGTGCCTGTTCGTCGCCAACTGGGGAAGGACGGACTTGGGACGGGAAGTAATCCTGAAAGAGGTAGAGAGATTGCAGAAGAAAGTCTTGACGAAATACACAAAATGTTTTCTGATGGCACACGCATGGTCTTTATAACTGCAGGTATGGGCGGCGGAACTGGAACAGGGGCTGCACCTGTAATTGCCCGCGAAGCGCAAAAAGCGGGTATGCTTACGGTTGGAGTAGTTACCATTCCTTTCGCAATGGAGAGAGAAATAAGAATAGATCGTGCGCTTGACGGAGTTTATGAATTGTCTAAGTATGTCGATTCTTTGCTTGTAATCAACAACGAACGTCTTTGCAAGATTTGCGCGTTCAAAACGCTTCTCGAGGCTTTCCACATGTCTGACGATACTTTGTTGGTGGCTGTTAAGAGCATTGCTGATATAATAACTACAACAATGCATTGGAATCTTGACTTTAACGATGTAAGCACTGTGCTAAAGAAAGGTGGAATTGCTTTGATAAGCACAGGAGAGGGCGAAGGCGAGAATCGTATTGCCGATGCCATAAAGAATGCAATAGAATCTCCTTTGCTTAATGACAATGATATATTTAATGCCCGTAAGGCTACGATTGCAATATATACCTCCGACAAAAATGAAGAATCTATCACTATGCCGGAGATAGACGAAATTCATGAGTTCATGAACAAATTCGTGGATAGCGGATTTGATACAAAGTTCGGATTGGCTTATGTGCCGGGAATGGGAAAAAAGATAAAAATCACAATTCTTGCATCTGGTTTCGGCTTGGGTACAAGACCTTATGTTTCTGACAGTATGGGTAATGCTAATTCTGGAGTTGTCAGTATTAATGACGACGTAGACAATCGGGCAAAAGAGGAAGAACGTATTCGAAGACGTGAAAAATTCTATGGAAATAAAGTGAACAAACAAAAACGTCCGCATTTCATTTACAAGTTTTCGGACGCTGATCTCGATAATGAGGATGTAATAAAAATGGTCTCGGAAAGCAATACGCAAACACGACGCTACGAGACATTGAAAAGAATTCAGAGTCAGTCAGACGATTATTCCGAGCCGGAGACGACTGAAAATATTTCTGCCAAAGAAGAACCGGCAACGGGCAAAATTTATTTCGGCAACTGACAAATATTAATCACAGAGAAATATGGACGAGAAAGATCAAATAGTAGATTTTGCTTTTAGAACAGGCAATCCGCATATAATAAAAGTTATAGGTGTCGGTGGCGGCGGCGGCAATGCCGTAAACCACATGTACCAAACCGGAATTCATGATGTTAGTTTCGTAGTCTGCAATACAGATGCCCAGGCTTTGGACGATTCTCCCGTGCAATTCAAAGTACAGTTGGGAAGCGAAGGACTTGGTGCGGGCAATATTCCGGAAAAAGCACGCCATGCCGCAGAAGAAAGCATAGAGTCGATAGACAAAATGCTTTCAGATGGTACCAAGATGGTCTTTATAACTGCGGGCATGGGCGGCGGAACAGGTACCGGTGCTGCTCCTATCATAGCGCGTGAGGCAAAAAGCAAGAACATCCTGACCATTGGCATCGTTACAATTCCTTTCCAATTTGAGGGGAACAGAAAAATAGATCAAGCGTTAGACGGTGTGGAAGCCATTTCCAAGAATGTCGATGCTTTGCTTGTTGTAAACAATGAACGTTTGCGCGAGATTTATCCGGAACTTACTATAAGTGATGCTTTCGGACGTGCCGACGACACCTTGACGCTTGCTGCAAGAAGCATTGCGGAGATTATTACCACGCATGGAAAGATAAACCTTGACTTTAATGATGTATGCACAGTGCTTCGCGATGGTGGCGTTGCTATAATGAGTACAGGAAAAGGTGAGGGAGAACTTCGCGTAAAGAGTGCTATAGACGATGCTTTGAATTCTCCTCTTCTTAATAATAACGACATCTTCGATGCGAAGAAAGTTCTGCTATATATATATTGTTCCGACAAAGACGAAGACACAATAACAATGGAGGAGATGAACGAAGTACATGATTTCATGAGCAAGTTCGGAAGGGATTTCGAAGTAAAGTGGGGTATAGCTTTCGATCCTTCTCTCGGTAAACAGGTAAAGGTAACCGTATTGGCTTCGGGTTTTGGATTGGCAAACGTTCCTTATATGGAGGAATATCTTGTGCGCAATGGCGGAGATGAGTCCGAGCAAGCTGCACAGGCTGCAGAGGAAGAAGAGAAGAAAGCAGAACGTCGCAAGAAATTCGGTTATGAAGAAAAGAGCCGCGTAGGTTCATATCGTCGCCCTCATCATGTGTTCCGTTTCAATGACGTGGATGTTGACAACGATGATATAATATCTATGGTGGAGCAAACTCCTACGGCACACCGCAGCAGCGCTATGTTGCGACGCATTTATGAGAAAAACTACGGCGGTTCTGCTCCCGAGAAACAAAATGGCGATGCGGAGCAAACCACGGATCCGAGTACAATAAAATTCTAAAAACATAAACAAAATGGCATTGTTTGAACAAATAAGCAAAGACATAATGAGTGCCATGAAGGCTCACGACAAAGTGCGTCTTGAGGCATTACGCAACATTAAAAAGAATTTCATAGAAGCAAAAACCGCCCCGGGTTCCAATGACGAACTTACAGACGATGCGGCTTTGAAGATTCTTGCCAAAATGGCTAAGCAGGGAAAAGATACGGCTGCTTTGTACCACGAGCAAAACCGTCCCGATCTCGCAGAAGAGGAGGAGGCGCAGGTAAAGGTCATAGAGACATATTTACCAAAGCAACTATCAGACGAAGAAGTAGAGAAAGAGGTAAAATCCATTATTGCCGGCGTTGGAGCAACGTCAATGCGCGATATGGGTAAAGTCATGGGAGCTGCCACGAAAGCTCTTGCGGGTAAAGCCGACGGGAAAAAAATTTCAGAATTGGTTAAAAAACTCCTTGCCTAAGACCATAAAGCTATAGGAATAACTTATAGCAATTATCCATAAAGGTAGATTTTAATAGACAGACAAGTTTGGCAAAGTAAGTCGGTTGTACTTAATTAACAACCGACTTACTTTATTTGTTTTTGTATGGAGAAGTCGTGGTTTACCTGTTACCCTTTGCCTGGTTGTGAGTTTTGCATAGCATTTGACAGTTTTTTATATCGGTAGAACCGCCCTTGCTCCACGCCGTAACGTGGTCGGCATCCATTTCCGAAATTTTGTAGATGCGTGCACGCTGTTTCTCATTATTGCTATGTGCACAAAGAGGGCAGTTTGATATTCCTTCTTTTTCTGCTTTTGCGGTTTGTCGTTCATACACTGTTTGAATTGTTTTCTTGTCGAAAACTCTTATGTTCAGTAGCTTTGTTTCCGTTTCGCCGCCAAGAAGATACTCGTAAATACCTTTCTTATTTCCCACACAGTCGTCTGCATATAGAGCACTGAGTCTTTCATGTATTTTTTCGGGGTTGTATGGAATTTTGTGATAGAGTTCATATAGACGTCCCCAGTTTTGTGTACGCATTTCTGCCTTTGTGTCTATGAAAATTCCCGAAATCCAATTTATAACACTGTTGAAGTAGGTTGTTGTTTCGCAAATGTTTTCGTCAAATCGGTGTGCCGACATATATTCATCTACATTACCTTTGCTCACCCAGTTTAGTGCACATTGCAGAAAGTCTTGTCGGTTTGCAGTGCCGTTAACGTAGGTTTGCCACATTTGTATCCTTGCATTGTTGGAGTTTGAGAATTCTTCCTTCAGCGCACTTACAAAAGGACCGGAGTATATGGCATTGCGCAATTCTTGCTCGTTAAGCGGTATGCCGGCTATGTTTATTGTTTTGAACCATTCTTTTATCTCGCTTTCTTCTCCGTAACAAATGTATATGAGCAAGTGTGTTTGCTTTATCTTTTCTTTCAAATTTTCTGCCATACTTGAAAAGTACATAGGCATACCGTTCTTGTCGGTAATGGCGAATTTGTCTGTAAGAAAACGTCCGAGGCTGGTTATGCGTTGCTGCCCGTCAAGCACTTCATATTTGTCTTCGTCTGTTTGATTGAAATATATTAAACCAAGCGGGTATCCGTGCAGAACAGATTCTATAACCGCTGTGTCTTTTTTCCCGTCGGCATAGATGTAGTTGCGTTGGTATTCCGGTTGGATTACGAGTTTACCGGAAAGTCCGAAAAGTCCTTTGCCTTCAAGTTCGTTATAAACAAAACCTTTGCAAATTTGCTCTATTGTTATGTCTGTTCTTAGTGTAGTTCTCATGATAATACCTTTTTCTTTATGAATACTCTTCTGTATAATTTAATTCCTTGAACAATCGGTCTTGCTACCATGTCGAGATATGAAACGGATGAATATCCTTGCATATTTGCGTTGTCCGTTGACATGCCAACCGTCAGCTCCGGGAGCGAGCAATATGTTTGATACAGATTCGTTCATAGGTTGTTCGTCTCTCTCTCTTGGCGTTTTGTTGGAAATTGCCAAATAGTCTTGAAGTTTTTTTTTTACATTCGGAATCTTTATAGGTTGTAATACTAGCTTCTTTGTCCTTTATAAGTCCGTGTGCCTTTACGGGTACGTCCTGTGTTTTGCGGTAGTCGTTGGCATTTACTATTTCAAATTGTTCCGGGCAATACTTACCTAAAAAAGAGATTGGAACGCCCATTACTCCGTCGTAGTCGGACGGTATGGCATCTGTATAGGGAACTTCTATTGCATCGTAATTGTCGTAATGGTCATATCCTGCTTTGCCTCTCAGTTCTTTATGTTTGGAGTAACGCAAATTATCACTCATAGTCATCAAAGATAGTGGTTGATGTCTGCGTCCGTGGTCAAGATTTGTATACCAACAAGAATTTCCCAGTCTTGTGTAGTTTCCCACATATCCCAATCTCGCGGCTTTAGCTCTATCGGTTTCTTTGACAACTGTTCCTTCGGGTACACCGAAAACCATATCATTAAGGAATCCTGTGGCACCAATCCACATTTTGTTCTCCTTAATGAGGGGAAATATTTCCTTATAGGTTATAGCATTCATATTGCCGATGACAAGAAACTTTTTATGGGCTTCCATAATCCAATCTATGAATTCACGAAACATAGAAAAAGGTGGATTTGTTACTATTATGTCGGCTTCGTCTCTTAAACGTTTCACAAATGGACTTCTGAAATCTCCGTCATGTTCCTTTGCGTCTTCTATATATTGGTCTTTAATATCATCAAAATCAATTTTCCCATCACCGGTTATGTCGTGATCCAAGATATAAACTTTACCATGGGTTCTTATTTTGTCTTTATCTATATCTGTAATTTCTGCAGGTTCATCGAAAAATGTTTTATTTTCCAATTCGTATTTTATCTTTTTACTTTCCGGAGCATAGCTTGTGCTAATTAGTTTCTTCAATCCAAGCTTTGAAAAATTTTGTGCGAAAAAACGCGTAAAGTTGCTCTTTTTAGGATCATCGCAAGGAAGCAATACTATTTTGTCTTTGAAAGTATTTGGATTGTATTCCAAATATGCGTTCACCTCTTTCTGAATGTAATCGTACTGCGTATAGAACTCATCGTTTTTTAAGTTTTTTGCATCAGTAAGGTTTTTGTTTGCCATCTGCCTAAGTGTGTGTCCGCCCGGCTCCCAATGGCGTATTATTTAATTGGTTATGCGATGTGAAGAAAAAAGCATGGAAACTGTATATACTAAAACAACAATGATTCGACTTGATGAATTTTGACGATAATATCTGCAAATAACTGATAATAAGGAGAGAAAGTGCAAAAACCAAATCATAAATAGATTTAAACGAATCATAGTTTATTGGGGATATGTGGGAACATTTACGGGAAAGATATTACCTTTGTGGCTGAAATAAAAAACATAGGAACATGAAGATTACCATCATCACAAAGGAATGCAAGGCCAAAGACAAAGACGCTCCTGCAAAAGCCAATCTTTGTTTTCGACTCCGAGATAAGGATGTTGACCTCAAAGCCCGTTCCGACATTGAGGTTATGCTTGACTATTGGGACAATGATGCACTTTCCTATCGAAGGACAAAGAAATTACCATCTGACGAGCAGAAGAAAGTCAAGGTTTTGGTGCAGACCATTACAACGGCTCTTAGCGAGCAGTATAACTCTGCGACTGCTGATGTTGCATGGATGAAGAATGTGATTGATGAATGTGTCAATCCAACTTCAAAGTCAACAGAGACATTGACTACAGTTGTTTCGAGAATGGAACAATACATTGCGGAACATCCCATGAGTCCGAAATCAGCACTCGTTTATAAACCAACGATCAAGAAGCTTCAACGCTATGAAGCCTATAAGAGGGAAATAGAGGGAAAGAAAGGCTTCACGCTCTATTGCGAGACAATCCGCCCCGAAGAGTATCTTGATTTTCGTGAGTATGTCATAAACGAATATGTTCATTACAATGACTACCCAGAGTTTTACGAACAGTTCAACCTTGGCATGCACCCTCCCAAGCAGATGTCAAGCACACAGATTATAGGTATTATGCATCATCTGCGTATTGTTGGGCATTGGTGCATCAAGATGGGGTTTACAACAAACCGCTCATGCGATGCGTTCACTATTCCTGCAGCAGTGCAAGGCACACCTTTTTATCTGACGATAGAAGAACGTGATAAGGTTTACAATGCAAACCTACACAACAAGCCAGAGTTAGAAGTGTATCGTGACTTGTTCATCTTCCAATCAATGGTGGGTTGTAGAGTCGGAGACCTGTTCTCTTTTACCAAAGACAATATAGTCGGTGACATATTGCAGTATCTTCCACACAAGACCATGCGCAAACGGTCGCAGACCGTGAGCGTCCCGCTTACCACAAAGGCTATGGAAATATTGAAACGTTACGATGGCAAGCAAGAAAAGCTTCTGCCGACAAAGCAAGTGTATCAATACAACGAGGGCATCCGTGCCGTGCTTCGAGAATGTGGCATCAACAGAATGGTTACTATCCTTGACACCGTCACAGGAAAGGAGGTTCAGAAGCCAATATGTGATGTCGCTACAAGCCACATGGCAAGACGCAACTTTATCGGCAACCTATACAAGAAAGTGAAAGACCCCGAGCTTGTGAATTCCATGACAGGACATGTAAATGGAAGCAGAGCTTTCGCCAGATACAGAGAGATTGACGAGGAAACAAAAGTAAATCTTGTCAACCTCATCAACTAACGTTTATACAAACAACCAGTTATACATCATTATATATAGAGAGAGTAGCATGAAAGTAACAGCATTCATCCGAGAAACCTCGGCAAAGAACAACATTACCGACCAGGCGCACGTTTATTTCCGTGTGCGTGACGGCAAGACTGACATCAAGGCTGTCAGCGAGTTATCCATCAATCCTAATCATTGGAGCGCGGAACGGCAGGGTTACAAGACACGTGTGGCTCTTGTAGCGAAGGCAAAGCGCACAGCATTCGACAAAGCCGTGCAGGACTTGACGGCGCTTATATCCGCACAATATTATCATGGAGCGGACAGCCGTTGGCTAAAAGGTGTTATCGAGGAGTTTCATCATCCTAACATCAACATCCGCCAAGGCAGAAAAGGTGACGAATACAGTCTTGTGTATCAATGCCAGCAGTATGCCGAGAACCACCCAATGGAAAAGGAATCTATAAGGCATCATGAGCATAACGTACGTAAGTTGCAGCACTTCGAGCGTTTCCAAAGGGAAATTATGCGTAGACGAGGTTACACCATGCGACTTGATGCCATATCAGCCGATGACTTGCGTGAGTTTCATAAATATCTGGTAAACGAGGCTGAATATTATGAGCATTACCCTCAAATCTTCGATGACATAGAGGAGCGTTTCAAACCACGCCAACTAACGGAAAACTCCGTCAATACTATATTCAGAAGAATACGCACGGTTGTGAACTGGTGTTTGAAGCATAATATCACGACAAACGACCCTTTCGCCACCTTTGAGATGCCTAAGGTGCTGGACAGCCCTCCATTTTATCTGACACTTGAAGAGCGTGACAAAGTCTACTATGCCGACCTCAGTAACGAAACGCCATCCACACAAGTATATCGTGACATATTCATGTTTCATTGTCTCATCGGCTGCCGTGTGGGAGATCTTGAAAAGATGACACGTGCCAACATCGTTGATGGTGCTGTGGAATACATTGCTGAAAAGACCAAGAACCACAAACCTCGCACCATCCGAGTACCGCTCAATGATAAGGCGAAAGCGATTCTCGCTAAATATGCAGACCTTGAAACGAGGTTGTTGCCAAAGATAAATCAGAACATATACAACCGTCAGATTAAGAAAATTCTGAAACTGCTCGGCATTGACCGCATGGTGACTGTTATTGACAACAAGACTCGTGAGCCTATACAGAAACCAATCTGCGATATTGCAACAAGCCACACTGCAAGAAAGACGTTCATCGGTAACCTATACAAGAAGGTGAAAGATCCAAATCTTGTTGCATCTCTTTCGGGACACACAGATGGCAGTCGAGCCTTTGCACGTTACAGAGAAATCGACAATGAGATGAAACGCGAGCTGGTGAAATTGATGGACTGACCTATTGCGAGTTTGCCAAAATTGCGTTTCAAAAACGGATATTCAATAAAAACGTTGGCGTTTAGAAGAAAATACTATACCTTTGCAGACAAACAAGAACCAAAAATATAATAAAAAGGTTTCAAAAATATGGTACAGACATCAAGCCAAAGCACTGTAAATAAGATAGAAATGAGGCTTAGAGGGAAAGGACGTGGTTCGATAGTCTTTCAACAAGACTATGCAGACTGCGGAACACCATCAGCCGTGAAGTCAACATTCCATCGGATGTACACTGACGGAATGTTGATGCGGCTGGCTCATGGCATTTATTATTACCCCAAAGAGGACAAGGAATATGGACTTGGCATTATCTATCCGTCTGTTGAAGACATTGCCCAGGCTATAGCCAAACGAGACAAGGCGAAGATTGTACCTATGGGAGCATATGCCTTGAATCGTCTCGGATTGTCCACACAGATGCCCATGAATGTCGTGTTCCTGACCAACGGCGCACCACGCAGGATAAAGATCGGAAATGGGCGTGGCATCCTGTTCAAGCATTCTTCTTCGGGCAAGAACTTTGCCTATAAATCAGAGCTGATGATGCTTGTTGTAACAGCCATGCGCGCCATAGGCGAGAACAAAATAACCGACGAGGAACGCAACGTGCTTGTCGAGCACGCAAAGAATGTAAACGACAACGATTTTAATCATGATATAAAACTTGCCCCTGCATGGGTGCGCAAAATAATAATTGCACGATGAAATTCATAGACATACCAGAAGATAGACAACGTGAAGCTATCAATACCGTGGCATTGCAGACCGGATTACCGCCGTCAAGTATCGAAAAGGACTGGTGGGTAACGCAGGTGTTGAAAGCCCTTCATACTTTGCCATATGCAGAACATATTGCTTTCAAAGGAGGTACAAGTCTCAGCAAATGTTGGAACTTGATTGCCAGATTCTCCGAAGACGTGGATATTGCACTCAGCCGAGAATTAATTCCTTGGCTTTAGCGGTGAATTATCGAAGACTCAAATCAGCGACAGACTACGTCGCGCCGCCTGTTCTTTCGTAAGAGAGAAGATGCAGCATGATGTAAGGAAAGCTTTAGTGGATTTGGGCATACGGGCAGATGCCTTTAGTGTGGATGTTGTAATCACACCAGTCACGACAACAGACCCAGAAGTGATAACAATAACCTATCATAGTTTGTATGAAGTATCACCATATATCAAGAATACGGTAAAGATAGAAATCAGCGGCAGATCGATGATGGAGCCTATTGAGAAAAAAGCAATCAACGCTGCTATTGACGCCCATTTCAGCAAAGCTCCATTTGCAGAAAAGCCATTTGAGGTGAACGCTGTCATCCCCGAGCGTACTTTCCTTGAAAAGGTTTTCCTGCTGCATGAAGAGTTTAGAAAGAACGAGGTCAGAGTGGAGCGTATGTCTCGCCATATATATGATTTGGCAATGATGATGGATTCTGAAAACAAAATTGCTGACCGTGCAATCCACAACGAAGCCCTGTATAAGGCGGTACTTGAACATCGCAGAAAGTTCATCGGACTTAAAGGATTCAACTATGATGAGCTTTATCCTGCCACATTATGTATCGTGCCCAACGAGGATATTGCAAGACTATGGCAAGATGACTATAAGTTCATGTGTGAGCACATGATTTTCGGACAGGTGCCTTCTTTTGATGAACTGATAAGCAAGTTGTCAATGCTCAACGAGCAAATTAGACTGTTAAATTACCGAAAGGCATGAACATAAACGAACTCGGCGAGGATCTTGAACATCAGTTCGGCAAGCCTCGCAACATAACAGAAGAGAACGTTAGGTTCATGCTTTCGCTCATAAAGGAAGAGTTTGATGGAACAAAAGTGAACGAGAATGTCGAAAAGCCAAGTCTTGAAGCCTTCGGCATGACCATTCTTGCTGTTATGTCATACCAAACTATACCTTGGGAAGAATTGGCAAAGAAACCTTCAATCCGCAAGACACTCAAATATATTGCCATTAGAGGAAACTGCCATTATGACGAGATGGAGGCATTGACCAAGGAACTGATACGGAAGCACTTTGATGGTATTACCCAAAAGATGGTATTAGGGTTCTTGAAGATTATTCGTGGGGTGTCGAATGAGGAACGTCCGACCAAACTTATTGAATATACTCCATTCGCAGCCCAATACTATGCTATCCAGTACGGACTTCACCAGCTTATCAGAGGTGAACATCCAGATGATGCAGCCGTCATTATCCATTGTGCAATAGAGGACGGCATATTGTTTTCTACAATTCCTCGCAGTCTGCTGGTCGATGAGTTCAACCTGAAGAAAAGTAGTTTCGACAAGTATTTCAGCAAGTATCATATAAACTTGAAATACGAGTCCGATGCCGTCAAGAAACAGGTTGAGGAGAAAATCAAATATCACAGAAGGTCTTTACGAAATGCCATAGGCTACAATGTCACCAATGAAAATAAGGTGCACTTCTACGACCGCAAATTAGGACGCAAGAACTTCATTTCTATGATTATTGCATATTGTCGCAGCATATTTCGTTTCTGACAATCTTCTGCCATTTACAATCCTTAGTCAAACGTAAAACAGCATTTGGCTAAGGATTTTTGATATTGTCACGTTAATTCCATTAACAAAGAGTAGTCAATAGTAGTCGCATCCTACTGCCTATTCAAATCTCATTGAGAGCCGTCAAAAGCCATATACCTTTGCACCGTCAATCCGACAAACCAGCGGATTGGCGGTGTTTCTTTTTTATCACGCTGCGAGAAAGAGCATCCTGGTTTACGAGCAAGACAGCGTATGTATAACGAATATCAAAAGAAAAAAATATGGTTGACATCATGTCATTGACAAAGATGGGAGGCCAGGTTGCACTAACCGTTACTCCTGAAGACCTTCACCATTTTGCAAATGCTCTCTTGGCGCAGTCACGCAAGGAATGGGAGGAACAAGCTGCGTCTGTTCGCAAGGAAGAATCTGAGGAAACCTTTCTTACAACAGAGGAGGTTTGCAAAATTTTCAATGTATGTCCTGCTACCCTATGGCAGTGGCATCGCACTGGCTACTTGCAACACATCAAATTTGGCAACAAGAACATGTACCCTGCCTCGGCAGTCAAAGCCATTACACACGCCCGCTCCATGAACGAAACAGTTGTAGGCTATTGCAAACGGAAGAGTAAAGGGGACAAGAACTTGCCTTATACTTACGACAACGATAGTAAAGAGAGCGTATGACGTATATCGAACACATGAACCTGCTTTGGCGTTCTGCTTTGTTGTCGCCAATGCCAGCGAGTGAGATAGCCTTGTTTGCCTACCTTGTGAACGAGAGCAACAAACGGTATTGGAAATTGCCGTTTGCGTGCTCCACAACAAGAATATGTGAAGACTTGCGCCTTTCAAGGCAAACTGTCATCACGGCACGGAAGCATCTATCCGAGCGCAAACTTATCGCTTTTACAGAAGGCAAATCCCGCCATCTACCGTCCAATTACACACTGCTTGAATGGACAGATGACTTGACAGTAGGCTTGACGGATAACTTGATACATGGTTTGACACAGGACTTGACACATATTAAAGATAAAGACAAACACCAAAGCAAAGATTCTTTTATAAAGGGAAGGTGTGAGATTTTTGACAGCAAAAACGGAGGTGTATATGGAAATAGCAAACGAAAAGAAAATCGCAGGACTTGTCCAGTTCCTGCGGAAGGGACGGACTATGACGGGGCGTTTTAGACTGCCTATGTTGGAGGAGCAGGCATACGAATATCTTCTGGCTGCATATATCATGGAAGTACAGCTCCGCTATCGCAGGTTTATCTATAATGGTTTTGTTGAAGAGCAACTCAAACAGGTAGCCAATTGCCTGACTGCAAACACGGCTAAGTTCGGAATCGTTCTATGTGGCGGATGCGGCAACGGCAAGACCACTATGCTCAAGGCATTGCAGAACCTTGTCAGAAGATTGGAAATCCTCAAACCGAACCTATCGCCTAATGCTGGACATAGTTCTGATAACTACTATAGTTTTACCATTGTCAATGCCATGCAGATTGTGCAAATCCGCAAGACGGACGATAATAAGTTTAGCAAATTGGCGGAAGCTGATATATTAGGTATAGACGATATTGGTACTGAACCTGCTGAAGTGCAGGACTACGGCAATTTCATTTATCCCATCAAGGAACTCTTGGCTATGCGGTATGACGCCCAACTGTTCACGGTCTTCACCACAAACCTTGAGCCCAAGGAAATCCGTCAGCGATATGGTGACCGAATTGCCGACCGACTCAACGAGATGATGACAAAGGTGGTCTATCGTAATCCAACCTACCGGACAGAAAACGCACAGATGGCGGACAGTCAAGGATAGAGGCTATCTTTCGTGAGGGAGCCGACTTTTTGCAAAAGTCCATGAACATAATAGGGACTTTTAGATTCACTTGCTGACGCTGTTCACTTAAAAAGTCCTTCTATTATGCTCAGGCTCCGCCCGAGACCTGCTGCCATTATACCGAGTTACGCCTTTTACAAAGTACAACAAGACAGAAATACAATATGCAAAGCAACATACCACGTGCCGCTATCCATGTCGGCAAAGACAAGAAATCATTCTCCGCCCAAGTGGGCAACGAGGCGGAACGCAGAGGCTGGGACGAGAATGTCTATCGGTTGAAGAATGCCGACAAGGAAAAGAACAACCATTATAATTTCTCTCGCAAGAATCTCAATTTTGAATTCGTCAGAGGCGGAAAGTTTGTTCCGCTTGGATCAAACCCTATTCCACTCCACGAGCGCATTCAGATGCGTCTTGATGAATTGGGATTCAAGCCATACATGGATGCCAGGCATCCCGACCAAGTATCAAAGAATAGTCCGAACTGCACTGTCGGCATGATATTCAGTGGCGATCACGACGTGCTGTACAACCTCGCCTTTGGCAACCAAAGGATAGACACTGCCAATCCTGATGCAGACCATAGCCACATAGTATTGCAACAAGGCATTTATAAATGGGCAAAGGACACCTACAACTTTGCCTGTCGCAAATGGGGTGAGGAGAACATCATTGGTTTTGCCGTCCATTGTGACGAAACGAGCATCCATGCCCATGTACAGACTATTTCTGTGGAGAAAGTCAAGAAACGTGGACGCATAGGCAGCAAGTATGTCAACAAAATAAATCCCGACATAGTGCTTTCAACTAAGGAATGGAGAGCATTACCCAAAGAGGAGCGAGACAACTACACCAAGCAGACTGCCTCAAAGGACTTTGTTGAGCGTGTGTCTTATGCCAAGGTGTGGGGAGAGACGAGAAAAGCAAAGTCGGAATATCTCTCGCAACTACATACTGACTATCACAATGAGGTTGGCTGCAAGTATGGTCTTGCACGCGGCATCCCTTACAATGAATTGTCCGAGGAGGAAAAGCGAGGACGAAGGCATAAGAACAAAGTCATTCTTGAAGCCGAGCGACAGGCGAAAGCTGCTCTTGACAAGGTGGAGAAATACGCTGTTCTTGCCACTATTGACAAGCAAGAGCTCACCTTTCCTCTTCTCAATATCAAAACACCTGTTCAAGAGGCAATGGATGCCGTTAAGAAAGAACTTGCCATTCCTATTCCTGCACTTATCGGGCAAAAGGCGTGGCGTGAGGAGCGGACAACAAACATCAATGATGCTATCAAAGCTCTTGTAACCGCCATCAATGTTGAACGTGATAAGCAGAATAATGGTATACGAGCATCTGTCAACAAAACTTATACTTACTATATGCAGCAACTCAACAAACTGATTATTGAGAATAAGGCATTGAGGAATGAGAATGATACACTAAAGGCCGAAAATACGGAGGTGAAACAACGCATATCGCAACTTGACGAGAACGCAGTCAGACGAGTAACCGCTCAAAAGGATGCAGTTATTGAAAGTCTCAATACCCATTTAGTCTCAAAAAACGAGGACATTACAAGACTCAAGACTGATTACAATACTTTATGGGAGAAATACAAAATCTTGGTTCTTCAATGGAACGACTTGACAAAGCAGCCTGAAATAATTGAAGCTATTAAACGTGTGGAAGAACGCAAGGAACAAGAAGCGGAGGCAAAACGTGAAGAACAGGCAAGGCAATACAGATACCAAGGTGTACTTGACCGATTCATTAGTGAAGGTAATGAACAGCTCAAAATCTTTTCGCAATCAAGCAGAATAGATTTCGATGAGAAAGAAGCCAAAGCAATCTATTATGGTATTATGGCTACTGCCACAAAATCCAACATTGCGCTTCGCTCTCCACAAGGAGCAATATTTGCCGTTGAAAGATTTCTCGCGAGCATGGATTGGAATGGTTGTGGCAACTATCGGAGAGAATGTGTCGCACACTGGACAAAACTCTTTGCTACCGATGAGGTTGTTTATACCGAACCCATCATTCAGAACTTCCTTTCGTTCATTGATTACATGTCGTGCAGCGCAGATACATACGTTTCACTCGGTGGTTCCAATGGTTGTGCTGACCAACTCACTAATTGGGACGGAACACAGAAGTTGGGGTTAGGAGCATCACCCAAAAAGAAGTCACAAGGTTTATCCATATAATGACAATGAGAGGCGATTCGTAGCGTTGGTTACTGCAAATCGCCTCTAATTACAGAAATGTGATGCCCAAAGTAAAGATTTCCAATTATTTATTCTTTCGTCTGAATAAGATTTCCTACCTTTGTAGTCAATAATTGACAATTCTATCAAAAGAAAGTCTATTGGTTTAATCTAACCTCTGAGCAATAACATTGGAAGATAACACCAAACTGCCTTTAACGGCTGACGCTTCATTGTATAATGGGCAGCCTACCGACACAGGCTCATCGTGTCCAAGTGCAAGACTTACCTCTTGTACGCCCTCCATCTTAAATAACAAAGGTGGGGTGTCGGTAGAGAATGCCATGACAAATCTTGTTTTAAAGTTTTCACATATTATGGGCATATTAAAGCATAAAGACCTTCCCAAATGGCTGGATGAAATAATCTACACGGATTTTGGAGCCATCTTTGAACCACATCCGCAAGATGTGGTTTATAATCCAGATCAACCTTATGAATTTGTAAGGATTTATCTTGGCACATATTTCCCTCGAAGCTATGCAGAGGCTTTTTGTATAGTGAACAACCTTTTTGAAAACGAAAAATTCCTCTCAAGTATTTACGCTTTAGAAGAAGTAAACATTCTCGATTTTTGTTGTGGAACAGGAGGTGAAATCATAGGGCTTATAGATGTTCTCCAATCTAAATTGCCGAACCTTAGAAGAATAAATATTGATGCTTTTGATGCCAATCCTGATGCGATTCTTTTTTTGTACCACTTAATAGAAGCTGTTGTCGAATCAGGCAATGTTAGAGTTAATATAAATATAAATCCACAAGGATTATATGTATCTTCAGAACAGGAGCTTAGTGATTTGGTAAACCTAACAAATGTCCAATATCATTTTATCGTTTCATTCAAAGCTCTTAATGAATTCATTCAACATGGTACGTTTAAAGATAAGAATGTTTATTCACTAATTTCTTCTTATTTTCTACCATTGCTTTCTGATGTTGGTGTGTTAATCCTTTCAGATGTCGCAACAAAGTTGAACAATAGTGGACTTTTTTATCCACAGATCCTTAATGCAGGTATAAATTCATTCATAAATTCGTGTAATAATGAATTTAAGACATTATTCCCATATCCATGCTATTTCTACGAAATGACATGCAATGGATGTTATATGCAGGATATATTTACCATCAGTCATAGTAGAAAGAAAAACGACGTCAGCAAAGTCGCTTATCGTATATTATGTCGAAAAAAATTTGCAGACGTTATCGTTACTTCTGATGTTAATCAATTTTGTAGAAAAAATAATCCATTGGCTGATAAGAAACTTCCATACAATCATTAAATATGGCATTAGATAATCTTACACCCGACAAATATCAGCAAATTATAATAAATATGTCTGCTGATAGAACCGCAATAGTGAAAGGTATTGCTGGTTCTGGTAAATCCTTGACTTTGCTAAAGAAGGCAAAACAAGTTTCTACATTTACAAGTTCCTATGCTATCATTGTTTATACAAAGTCACTAAAACAGTTTTTTGTTGACGAGTTAGCTGAGATAGGACAACCAAAAGGTCATGTCTATTATTTTGCAGAATGGCAAAGATCTTCAAAACCTAAATTTAACTACATGTTTATAGATGAATGTCAAGATTTTAACTCTGATGAAATAAATGACTTTTGTCAGCATGGCACTTATTGTTGGTTTTTCGGAGATTCTTTTCAGTCTATAATGGAGTTTCCTAATCATCCTATTCAATCAGTAGAGGACACTGCTAAACAATTAGGTGTTCATCCACAAGATTTGTGCATAAACTGGAGATTAACAATAGAAAATGCAAAAGTAGGTGAATACATTAGACCTGAATCACGTTTATCATTTGCGTGTGTTAAACATGGTCCAAAACCAAGATTATTAAAATCCAATGCCCAACTTGATAAAATCATAGAATATATTTCAAATGATAATCTAACTGATGTGGGAATCTTGGTGTACTATACTGATCAAGTTAAACAAATCCGTGATTACTTTCTGTCAAAAGGTATTCCTGTTCAATGGAAAACCAAAGATGAAATGGAGATTAACTTTAAGTCAACAAGTCCCAAAATAATCACATGGCATTGTGCAAAAGGATTGCAATTCAATGATGTATTCATTCCATGCTGCGGTTTGGACGAATACAAACAGTATGTTCAATGGTCTCATGAACCTATGACGGAAAAGAAGTCCGCCCTTTATGTCGCAACAACTCGCCCTTTAGAGAATCTTTATTTGTTGTACACGAACAATTTAGCTCCTCTATTGCCAAATCCAAATTCACCTGTTTATTCAGGTAATACAGGTTCGAATTCTGGTCCATTTTAAAATAATATATTATGAAATATTATATTCCTACATCAAATATAAACTTGGACAATATACTTCAATCGGAGTGTATATTGCCTCCTACTCATTACAACCAGAGAATTTCTGGTTATAATAGTTTTGAACAAATTGAACAACTACGCTCATTTAGTTCTATTATCTTGTTTGATTACCCGGTACATTTCACAATTAATGATACCGGACGATACAATTTTCCCATTCTCATTGAAATAGAGGATGAATATCAAAGCAATGATTTTGAAAAGCTTCAGGAAGGGGTGTATGTATGCAATCATGCAATCCAAATAACTCCTTCGAATTGCCGAGTATACTTTTTTTCTAAACAAGCTTATGATTTGACACTTATAAATACAAAAAGCAACAAATCAATCAAGTTTTTCAGAAAATACACAATACTTCCTGATATATCAGGATTGAATACAAAGCCTTTTCCAGAACTTAGCACTCCCAACTGCAATCCGTTGCCTTGTGAGGATAAGTACATTGATAAACAAAAAGGAGCTATGTATGCTTACCTACTTGGGCAGAAACTTTCTCTATCTGCTGATTTGGCGTCATTGCTTAGATTAGATCAGGAAATCTATAATATTTTGACAAGCCTTATCGCAACACCTTCTCTCTCTTCAACTTTTGGCATTAAGTTATCAAAACTTGTTGAGGATTACAAAAAAGTTGATAGTATTGAGAAGAAGAATCAAAAAGTGTTCGATAAAGAACTTGATAACGCCCTTGGTAAGAGATTTAAATTCTTAAAGGGTTGTTTTATTGGTGTCCTTAATAAGCTTGGCTTATGGGAGATTTGCCTTGATACACTTTGTAAGAAATGGAACTGCCATTTGCTTCCTAACGTTGATACACTTGTTTCAACAAGTGATTACACTATGTTTAGGGCTGAAATTGAAAGAAGAACAGCAATTAATGTTGAAACGCATCAGAGTAATATCAAAGAGTCTTTACAAGGGATCTCTGTCTATGGCTATAACGTCGTAATAGAGAATATGAATCTTGTAAATAAGGCCATTGAATACATCATTGGAAATGATTTAACTCCTGAGACCTTGTCTGCGCATCGTATGGACATTTATATGGGCATCATGCAGTCAATAGTCCCAACAATAAAGATAAGTGTTGGTGAAGAAAATTGGAATACCTCTGTGGAGCGTAATTACATAAATAGCCTTCACGCCCACATAGAGGACCCTGGCGTTCCCTTTGATATTAATAGCATAAATAATAAGGAACTAAAAGCTATCGCATGTTTTATCTTGCGTGGACATAGTTTTTCTGATCTGACAACATTACTTAAACTTAATGCGATAGAAGATTATCGGGCAAGTTTAGTACTGTGGGGAACACTTTGCGGTTACTATGGCATGAATCGTGACTCGCTACAATTAGTGCTGTCTGGCGAGAATTACAAAAAAGTGTATAAAAAACTCTTCGGAAAAGAGTTGGGCAAGATAACAAATATTCAAATACCAACCATGTCACAAGCATCTACTGAAGAAGGAGTGTTTAATGTCGAGGATTATAAATTCCTTCTTGAAAAGTTCAAGTTCAACAAGGATGTAGATGAATTTATAAATGCTGTGGTTAGCAGGAGTAAAGCTGCTAAAATTGGGATTGCAGATGCCATTAATTATGTATGTGGTAACAAACCTTATAAAAGCTGTAAAAGACAACGCAAATTACCGAAGATGGCATATAATGCATACTTGTTGAAAGATGACAAGGTCAAGTTTACAGAATACATCAAGGAAAATCTGAAAACAAGCAAAGCGCAGAAAGAAACATTTAAACATTTCGGATTTGGAGAGGATAAAGACAAAAAGATTACGAAATTAGAAACAAGGGCAGAATCAGATTTGTTTTCTGTAACGGATAAAAAAGATACAATAGGAGACGAAGGTACAGTGGCTGTACCAACAAAAATTGTTAGAGAAAGAAACGAAAGTATATCTAACTTAAGAGAAATGCCACACAAAGAAGAATCCATTATAGAGAATACAGCATGGATTAACGAATGTGCTTCTATGATTTCTGATTCACGTGCAAGAAAACAGTTCATTGAAGATTTGGTATGGTTTGTGGAAAATCATCACGAAACATACAAAGATAAGAAAAAAGGAACAGTAAAAGGGTATTATGCAGGACATGATTGTACAAATGAGCGTGTAATTGAAAGGTTGAAAGTTTACATAGAGAATAAACTTAAACCACGATATGAAAATATGCGATGGCTTGCAGAAATCTATGCAAAGATTCCAATCAACAATATAATAGATTATATATCGAAACTGTATGGCAATTAAAAAAAATAATATATGTACTGATTCTGGTAAAATAGTTGAGGCGACAGCACCTGTCATTATTTCCGCCAGCCGTTCAACTGATATACCAGCCTTTTATGCCAAGTGGTTTTTCAACCGCTTGGCTAAAGGCTATTGTGCTTGGTACAATCCTTTCAATCAGCAGAAAATGTATATCTCTTTCAAAAAATGTAAGGTCATTGTATTTTGGACAAAGAACCCTAAGCCAATATTACCTTATCTGCACGAATTGGATGAAAGAGGAATACATTATTATTTTCAAGTCACCCTAAATGATTATGTGGAGGAAGGATTTGAACCTAATGTTCCTTCTGTTGATGAACGTATAGAAACATTTATCCAACTTTCTAAAATTATAGGGAAGGAACGAATTATATGGCGATTTGATCCACTCATTATAACACCCAATATAACTCCTCGTGAATTACTATTGCGTATTTGGCATATTGGCAATAAGTTAAAAGGTCACACGGATAAACTCGTATTCAGTTTCGTGGATGTTAAAGCTTATCGTAAGGTTCAAAACAATCTTGTCAAGGAGACAATGCTTTTCACTAAGGACAACGTGGAAAATGCAGAAGCAAGTTATGCGCAGAGAATTGAAATTGTTGAAGGACTTCAGAAAATACGAGATGCCTGGCATAAAGATGGTTGGAAAATAGAAATGGCTACTTGTGCAGAAGATATCGACCTTGAAAGGTATGGAATAGAGCATAATCGCTGCATAGACGGAGAACTAATGAAACGTATATTTGCCGATGATGAAGAGCTTGTATATTACCTCCATACACTAAAATGGCCAGAAAGAGATATGTTTGGCAACTTACCCCCAATACCTAATAAGGTGCGTAAAGTCAAAGATGCGGGTCAACGTAAAGTATGCGGTTGTATGGTTAGCAAAGATATTGGTATGTATAATACTTGTAGGCATTTCTGCGTTTATTGCTATGCAAATACCAGCAAGGAATGTGTAATCAAAAACGCAGAGAAACATAATGATGATAGCGAAAGTATTATAGAATAACTTATGCTCGAACAAGAACTACAACAATACCTCCTCCGCAAATATCCGCAGGAGAACGCACGATGTGAATGGAAGGAGTTTAAGAACTTGAAGAACTCGTTCTGTGGGGACGAAAAGAACGATGTTATTTCCTACGTGTCGGCTATTGCCAACATGGAGGGAGGACATCTTGTGCTTGGAGTTAAGGATAAGACACTCGAAATTGTCGGGACTGACATTTCTAGGCTTACATTCAATGGACAACCTGCCAATACACAGTCGGCAACGTTCAAACTGACGGAACAATGCACTTATCTGTCATCTGAAGGACTGAATATAGAAGAATTTGTAACTGATGATACAAACCAGCGAGTATGGATAATACACATCCCAAAGCACTTGCCTCGTCGCCCTGTCCTTGCCCACAAGAAGGCATGGCAGCGGATAGAAGATTCTTTAGTTGAAATGACTAGCGAAAGGATGAGCGTCATCCTCGAAGAGCCTATCTATACAGCAAAGGATTGGTCTGCAGAAATTGTACTTGATGCTACAATAGACGATTTGGATGAGGTTGCTATTGCCAAGGCTCGAATGATGTTCAAGAAGGTTCACAGTCGCATACCTACGGAAGAAGTGAATGCTTGGAATGTCCAAACTTTCCTGAGCAAGTGTGGATTGACGAGAAACGGAGGCATAACACGGGCTGCTATTATTTTGTTGGGCAAATACGAATCTGCTTTCAAACTGCGTCCTGCCGTAGCACAGGTTACATGGACACGCCGAGACAAGAATCAGGAGGTGGTAGACTACGAACACTTCACAGTACCTTTTATATTAACGGTGGACGAAATTCTCTCAAAGATAGAAAACCTGACATTGCGTAAAATGCCTGGAGGAACGCTTTTCCCTGATACGATGAAACAGTATGACGACTATACCATTCGTGAGGCTCTTCATAACTGCATCGCACATCAAGACTATACGCTTCAGCATCGCATCAACTTCGTAGAGAATCCTGGATATCTCTATTATTCCAATGCTGGTACATTCATCCCTGGCACATTAGAGAATGCTTTAAGAAACGAAGAACCGCAGACTCATTTCCGCAATGAATGTCTGTGCAGGGCAATGGTTGACTTCAACATGATCGATACCGTAAGTCGTGGCATCAAGAAGATGTTCAACGAGCAATGGCGCAGACACTTCCCTATGCCTGATTATGAGATAGACCAAATAAAGAAGAAAGTCGTAGCACGTATCTATGGCAACGAAATCAATAAGCGATATACTTACTTGCTGAAGACAAACGACACTCTTTCTCTATGGGACTGTATCTCGCTTGATGCCGTACAGAAAGGAAGAACCATTCATGAAGATGTGGCGCAAGACTTGCTCAGACGTGGGCTTATAGAGGGCGAGGCTCCGCATTACAGCATTTCTCTTAGCATTGCAAAGAACACTCACCAACTGTCTTCTTACACAAAAACAAAAGGATTGGATAAGGAGAGATTGCGTCAAATGGTTCTACAATATCTCAGCAATGCAGGCAACGAAGGTGCCAAGCGAGATAGCATATACGAATATCTCAAAGATGTGCTACCTGCCAACAAGACGGAAGAGCAAAAACTTCGCTATGTAGGCAGACTATTAGTAGAATTGAATGAAGAAAAACAGATAGACAGAATAGGGTTGAAGTGGATATTGAAAGACTACAATCGGTCGGTTTAATTATAATCCGACCGAAAAATCTATAATTCGACCGAAAATCTGACCGTTTGACGATGTTCTGACCGAAAACAGCCAATAGGACGGTATGTTTGACGTAGATATACAATACAAACCCAAAGAAAAGGAAATATGTTATTAGGAAACAAGATAAGGTCTCTTAGAGGCGAACAAGGAATATTGCAGCGGCAAGTAGCTGCATATTTAGAAATAGACACACCCATGTTCAGTAAGATTGAGCGTGGCGATAGACGAGCAAAAAGAAGCCAAGTAATTCAAATGGCAACATACTTCAAAGTGGATGAAAAGGAAATGCTCACCCTTTGGCTTGCCGACAAAGTATTGGATGCTTTGGAGGGTGAAGACGAATTGAAACTTACAGCCATTGAAACAGTAAAAGACGAGTTAATGGATGTTAATCGCTAATTTGCAGCAAACAATTCATCTTCTGATATAAACAACGCAAGATTGATTTCTTGCATACAATGGGAACTTTATGGTATCATTTACACTTGATACCGTAAAGTTTCTTCTGATTTACAGATATTTATAAAATATATATTGGTTCAAGCGTGGGGACCAAACTTCGTCGCCCGTTCTACGTCCAGAGGCTTCTCGCATTGCCTATCATCACAGAACGAGCAACGAGAGATCCCCACGTAAATATAGTGCAGACCCTTTGAGGGCTTGCAATACATACAACAATGGGCATCCACTCGTTGCCTTGTTCTTTGGTGATGATGAAATTTTGCGAGAATTTCCGGACATCAAAGACCAAGCGCTAAGTAAACGCCTTTCCAAAAAGTTCGTTGGCGTGGTGTTTACTTTGGAAGTAGCACTCACCAACATTGCAAAAATAGCAATTTATCGCAAAACGTACAACTTCTCTTGCAGTGAAATGAAATCACAAAAGACTGCCGCGTTTTATATGGCAGAGAAGGAAAAATAGTTGGGATTGTATTGGGAAATCATAGAAAAAGCATGAAAAACTTCAGAAAACAGAACTAGTTTATTGCTCGGAAATGATTATTATGAAAGAGCAAATCTATTAGCAGTTTCTCTATGTCATTATTGCATATAGCAGTATACTATTGCAAGTTGCAAAGCAAATCAAATTCTGGAGTTTTCGATTACTGTCGTTGCATTTTCTTTTATTATTTCAACTGCTTTCTCAGAGTATTCTTTTAGTAAATCTTCTGTATTTAAGATATAATATCTTTGGCTATCAGAATGTACTTTATATATTTCTACAAAATAAATGATATTATCTTTTGTTGTCGCAGATTGGTGTGTTATACCTTTTTTCTTTATTATATTAAGTTGCTTGTCCCAATTGTCAAAAAACACATATCGTCCTTGTCGGGGGAGCACTATGGTAGATAAATCGCAGTTATCGCTAAATGTTACGTCATGTAATATTGCATTCTCAAAAGAGACATCAAGCATTATGTTTGGTTTAGCGTGTCCGAACTCCCTTCTTAAAGAATCGGTGGGGAATCCTCCTCTAAACCAAACATTTTCCACTTTGCCGATAAAAGCACAATGTTCAAAACTCGAAGCTTGGAAATCCACGTCGTAAAAGTTGCAATCTATAAATTTGCAGCCTTTGAATTGCGGTTTTATAAATGCTCCGAACCTGACATTCTTAAAAGTGCAATTTGTATAACAGGAAGAACCGTATCCGATAATTGCTTCTTTGAAATTTACAGAATCAAATATGCAATTATAAAATTTGTTCCCATGTTCAGCTGCAGCTTTGAAAATTGTTCCGCAGAATAAAGAGTCTATAAAAGCTTTGCCTTCAATCCTGTATATCGTGTCAGAATGTGCAAACAAAGATTTGTAGAAATTGCATCTTATGTATTTGTTCGCCAAATAGGAGCAATCTATACGTTGATTACTTAAATCAACGTACCCATGTTTGTCAAGTGAATATTTTCCAATATGGTCGGGAGACAATTCTCGCTTTCAGCAAAAATATTTGAGCAAATTCACCTTGGTCGTATTATTGTATTGCTGTTTGGCGCAAATAACCGGATTATTCGTCTTCTTCGGTGGGGAGGGCTTCTTCGTATAGTTTTAATTCCCCGTCTTTTGTTCTTAGATATGCCGTTCCATAGGGTGCATGAAGCAGAGGAATGATGTCCGGACTGAAATTGCAGATAGTATTAAGTTTATACACGGAACTATTTTTCACCATGTCGTAACTGTCGTCCTCGTCTCCGGCAAAGAAACGCCACCCGCTGTCATACCCTTGGTAATTGTCTGCCGGTTCTTCGCGATACATATATCCCACGGGCATACCGTCCACGGCTATTCTGTCTGTGGCTAAACATCCGTCGGCTCCTTCCCAATCGGTAAGAAGCAGTTCAATCTTTTTTTTCTTTTTGAAAGGGTTTCTGATTTTCATCGTGTGATTTTTTTGCTGTTCGTATAATTAGTTTTTATTTATAGTCAGGAAATGTCCGCTTTATATAAAGTGGAGCTACGTTTGACTTTTCAAGGAACATAACCATGTATATTGGTGCATAGACAATCTTGTCTGCAATGTGCAGATTGTCGTTGTTGAAAATAACTGTCTTAGGAATGTCATATTCTTTGCAGTCCGTTATGTTTGACAAAGCGCGAAGTGTTTCGTAATCTTTACATGATTTTACCTCAATGGGCAGAGTCTTGACTTAAGTTCTATTGCCAAATTCCATTCCCCCCGCTTCTTGTTGTTGTAAAAGTAAGGCGTGATGTCGTGCACCGGTAACAAGTAAGGCATTGCTGGTGGTTTGATAGTAATGTTTGATATGGTTGTCTGTCTTCCTATTTGTCATTTCCGTTTTTTGCTCCGGTGTGTGGCTTTATTATTTGGGAATATTTGATGTTTGCCTTTTCCCTATGGCAAATATACGGACTTTGTGCCACTTTTACAAGGCTTTTTGCCCCGAAATGCCGCTTTTCCAAGATTTGAAGGTATATGATGCTATAAAGATTCGAAATGTTGTGCGAATTTTCCATAATTTACGCTATGAAATTACGCGATAAATCCATAAGAAAAAAAGTGCATGGGAAATAATGAAAATTACGAGCCATATATTTTAAAATACAAGGCACTTATTTTAAAATAAGTGCCTTGTATTTTTTGCTGTTTTAAGTGTCTGAAAAATAATGTGTTGAAAAACCGCCGAAAAATGGGCGTTTTGTGCTGTATGAACACTGCGGAAATCTGACGAAAAATGCTTGTTTTCTGATTCCTCGCGGAATTATTTCAGATATTCCAAACATTGGTTTATGGCATTGCGGGTACAATTGCCGTGTTTCAGTTCTTTGCTCCATTCAATTACGTTCTTTTCGAGTTTGTCGTATTCTTCGGGAGTGATTTCTGCAACAATCTTGTCAATGTCTTGCAGTGAAGCAACGCAGACTCCAATTCCTTTTTCTTTCACAACTTCCGCAATGGCAGCCTGTTCCCACACAATTACGGGAAGGTGGCAACGAATATAAAGCGAAGTCTTTATTGGATTGTTCAGTTTAAGGTAACTGCCGTAAGCTCCCTCGCATGCGTCAATGGAATTACCGTCCCATACAAGTCCGAAAGTACAATTGTTTTCGGAAATGAGTTGCGTGTCGCTCATAAAGCCGTGATAGTGAACGTTTTTGCTTTTTATTTGCGAAGCATCGAAACCTCTGCCGTAGAGTTCTAAATCGTAGTTGAGCGAAGAATTGGCAAGCTCGTAGAGAAAGGCGTTTTTCTTTCTTGAAAGTGCGCCGGCGTAAAGAATTTTGCATTTGCCTCCGTCATATTTATGAACCGCAGCTTCGGCATTCGCCGTGTAGTCTGTCATTTTATGGACAGCAATGCCGCCTTTATAGCCATGTTCTTCAATCCAACGCTTCATGTTGTTGTTGTGAACTATGAGTGCGTCGGAATTGTTGAGACGTTTCATTTCTTTTTGAGGCGTGAGCTTTTTGCGTCGGCAGCAGCCGAGGTCGTGAATGAGTGTGATGACTTTTGCACCGCGTATGTGAGCCATTTTGCAAATAAAAGTGTAGTACTTTTTTATGGGATATTGCAACACAAGGCGGTCGCCTTTGTGTAAACGGAACGGTATGACGCATACGCCTGCGAGGGTGGCGAAAAAACCGAGTATTTTGTTGTGGAAATGGGTCTGCCTAAGGGCAACGTTCTTGAAGCCCATGTCTTGCATTATATGCTCGTTGAAATTTTTCGAGATGTTTCCCGCGTGCGAAAAGTCGCGATAGTTATGTGATGCGTAACAATTCATCATTGGTAGGTTTATTCTTTTTCAAAAGTACAATATATTTCCGACACATCGGCGATACACAAGAAATTATGCGCATCCGCAGTTTTGTTTTCGAAGTCATGCTAATAAATAGTAGTGTTCGCTTGTTGTATTCAATGTCCTGTGTGATTTATTTTAGTTTTACTTGCTCGCATTCACCAATCTGCTGTAAATATAGGTGATATTGGTTGTTTTTATATGTATTTTCGTAGGCAAATTCTTGCGTTCCGTAATAAAAGGTGCATTTTATAGACACCAACTTTAAGGTAATAGATAGAATTTTACTACGTTTGTTGTTGGCAAAGCCGCATTTCATTGCTTTGTTTTCGATACCCTGTGTGATATGTTGCGGTGGTTGTGTGTGTTTACATGCAAGCTGTAGCGAAACGCGCGGGTGTATAAATGCCTATGCGCAGTTTTGCAGGAGGCTTGCAGCATCACGTTAAGAAAAGAAGCACTTAGAAACGCCTTTTCTGTAATCTATGGAGAATTAGATCATGTGTGCTAAGAGCAGGAGCGCGTTACGCAGAAATTATATAGTCATTCTTTTGGATTTATACAAAAACAAGCAATCCGTTAAGAAGAAAATCTTAACGGATTGTTGTGGGCAAAGATGGATTCGAACCACCGAAGACGAACGTCAGCAGATTTACAGTCTGCCCCATTTGGCCACTCTGGAATTTGCCCCTATATTTCCTGAGTTATTTATATTTTTGTGCGAAAGCCACCATTTTCAATGCTGTAATAGCGTACTCGTCGCCTTTATTTCCAAGTATTCCGCCCGAACGCTCT
>ULWP01061817.1_pt1 | contig 91853 bp, 74 predicted proteins | sample 1960461 | NCBI WGS metagenome assembly ULWP01 (sample SAMEA4835815, study PRJEB28245) | human gut metagenome | biome: gut microbiome; material: fecal sample | place: Denmark | collected 2008
TTTGTCGAACACGGCGTTCTGCTTGTCGGTCGGCATTTTTGCGAGAGCCTGCATGCTGTCTTGCACAAACACAGCTGCCGTGTGGGGTTCGAGTTTTGTTATTACTTTGTTCAGAGCCTGTATGCTGTCGTAGTCTTTTCGTTCCTTGCTAATCATGCCTGCGCCTTTGCTCAAGCATCTGCGGCAGGCGGTAAACTCGTTGCGGCTGTAGTAGATGCCGGCGAGTTTCAACAGCAACGCTCCTTTTTCCACGCCGCTGCGCGTGGATTTTGAAACACCTTGCTCGTAGGCTGCCACGGCTTTGTCGGTGTCGTTCGCGGCAAGGTGAATGTTGCCAATGGCATGGTAAATCTGGTCGCTGTATTTGATGTTTTTGGCTTTTTTTGCCATGTGGTTCAGGCGTGAAAGCATGGCTTTTGATTTTCCTTTGGAAACTACTTCCGCCTGAAGCACGCGGGCGTTGAGCTGTACCTCATAGGGAGGACTGAGACTTGCTACTTTTGAAAGCGATTTGTATGCCTGTTTCTTGTCGCCCTTGAGATTGTAAATCTGTCCCAGCAGAAAATGGATTCTTGCCTTTGCCTGCGAGCCTTTTGTATGCTTTGCCATTCGCACGAGATAGGGAAGTGCTTCGTCATACTTTTGTTGGCGCACATAAAAGTCGGCATACGAGGCATCGAGTGTTTTCTTGGCGGAATGGGGTACGCTGTCGCGCCCTATTTTATTGCGAAAGATGTCTTCGGCATCATAAAACCAGTTGAGTTCGGAGTAACATGCGGCAAGCCATGCGCGGCTTTCGGCGAGCACGTCCGGTTCGGCGGCATAAAGGCGGTTGATGTATGAGAACGTGGATGCGGCTTCGATGAATTCGCCTTTGTGGAATTGTGAAATACCCATGAGCATCCACGCATTTTTCAGGAAAGGATTGTATTCTTTTTTTGCAAGAATCTTTTTTTGTTTGGGCGTGCGTTTGCGTGTACGGTTTATTTTCGGCTTGCGTTTTATGGAGTGGTTTTTAATGGCTTTTTCGCATTTCTCGATAGCCGTGTTGAAACTGCTCTTTCCCATGTCGGCTGTGCCTTTGTTGCTCACGGCGAAGACGGGAAGCATTTCGGTGAAATTGTCTTTGTTGCCTTGCTGTTGGGCAAGCACTCCCTGTTTGTAAGCCTCGTGTCCGTTGAAATATGTGTTGTATCTTGCGGTGAACGAGTGGTAGAAGCGCGTTACGGGTGTGTTTTTGCTTGTGGTGCATGCGGCAAGCACAACCACAAGAATGAGTAACAGACAGATATGTAACGTGTATCGCTTCACAGGGGTGATGAGTTTTGTTTGCGCCATGCCGGTTGCGACTGCGCACAATATATTTATTAACGATAAAGTGGCGGGGGTTATTGCAGGGAATGGGTATAAAAAGACGCGAAAAGAGATATTTTAGGGGGAAACGGGGTTGGGACTGAGTTGTATGGCGTGAATTTTTGAAGCTATGTGAAGGCAGAAAAAAACACATGGCTTTTGTTTGAAAATATAAGGCATATATTTTGAAATAAGTGCCTTGTATTTTAAAATAAGTGCCTTGTATTTTTGACCATTTGCAAACATCGGATAAACAATGACTTACAAGAGGGGCAAAATGAACCTGAAAAAACGAGAAACGGCGTGCCCTGAAGCACGCCGTTTCCTATGTTGTTTGTGGGGTTCGCCTTTCTTAACGGTCGGTAATGATTACCTGATATTTGAAGTCCTTGACTTTGCTGTCGTCTATGGCTCCGTCGGCAAACCATCCCTGATGGTGGTCGGAGAAGATGTCGAGTGTTTCGTCGATGGTGGTGGAGCTTGCAGTTTCCCAACGGGTGCAAATTACGGGACGACCGAATTTGTAGGCAACACTATTCAACCAACCGAGTTCGGGATTGTTTTGCGAGGAATTGATAGAGGCAATGTCGCTCAACTGCCAGCACAAGTAAACGAGATTGATGCCTGCGTTTCCGAAGTTGAGCCTGTCCCAACCTCCGCCGCCTGCGTAGTGCTCGAGCTGAAACTTATAGTCAAAGTCTGCGGCGAATTTGTTGGTGCTCACAGCGGGAGTTGCAAACACGGGACGGTTTGGCGACTGGCTGCGTGCGGCTTCAAAGAGTTGCGGAATGAGGTTGAGCAACGTGGATGTGAGCGATGCGCCTGCTCCGGCGCGGTTGTAAAGCTCCCATGCCAGGATGCGCGGGTCGTTGTTATAGGTCTTGATCATGTTTGACACGTAGTTCTGGAGTGAAGTGGCGTTACGCTTTGCATAGGTATCGTTCACGAGCATAGGAACAACGGTCATGCCGTATTGGTCGGCAGTTGCGAGAAGTTCTTCAAACTGCTGGATGTATGTGGCGTTGTTTCTGTTGTATGTATCGAAGTTCATCTGAACCGACACACTGTTGTAAATGCCTTTCGGACCCTGTTCCTTGATTCCGGCAATGGCTGCCGCAGGAGTTTTGTAGTAAAGACCCTTGATTGGACCGCGGTTCATTTGCGCCCAAGCCTTCCAAGAAGGCATCTTGTAGGTTTCGCCCGCCACGGTGGTGGTTAGCGGAGTGTACTTGAAGCTCTTGATGTCGTCGTCCTTGATGTTGCTGCTGCTCGTGGCCCAGTTAACGTGGTAGGGAGCGAATTCGTCTTGCAGTTTGTTGGTGTTGAGGAAGAACAAGGGACGATGATACTGTGTGAAGATGTTTGCAAGTTGCGAAGAGCTTATTTCTGCATTGCCGGAAGTGGTGAAGGCGGTAACATCGCTTACTTGCCACATGTAATTTACGTAGTCGGTGGCTGTGGAGTCGGCTTGAACATCGCTTCCGAGCATGGGCGTAGCAAACATGGGCTGGTTGGGGAATGTGTAACGCACATAGCTGAACAAATATTGGAACACGGTTTTGAAGTTAGCCGGTTCTGTGGCTGAAGTTTGCTCAAACAGACACCAACCTGCGAAACGTCGGTCGTTGTAGAACTTGTCTATTATATTATATGCGTATGATGCGAGTGAGGATCTTGCTGTGGAGAGATTTTCGCTGGTCAGCAAAATGGGCAATACCCTTAATCCCGCGTTCGAAGCCTTATTGGCAAGCGAGCTAATGGTATTGTAGTATGACGATGCGCCGTTGCTGTTGTAATTAGCGTAGCTGAGTCGCACGGCTATACAGTTGTATGCGCTGTTTGAGGAGTGCTGGTTAAGATAAGAATTGGCTTCGCTCACGGAATTGGTGTAACGAATTTTGAGAGGTTCGTCGCACATCCATTTCCATGCTCTGCGCGGAGTCCATTTCTCGGTTTCTTCGGCACCGGGATAGATGGTTTCGGTTGTATATTTGAATTGCTTCACATATTCTATCTCGCGTTCGTCCACAGGGTCGCCACCTGCGTAAACAAGATTGTGGAACATGGGCTCGAAAGCGTAATAAGTGGAACGATGCCATTTAACTTCCCAGTTAGGATCACTGGAATAAAGTCCCCATGTATAGAAACCTATATTATATTTGGCACATTCACGCAAAGAAGTGGCAACACCCGAACCATTCGGACGGGTAAGTGCTTCGGTACAAATGATAGGGCGGTCGCTAATGTTCTTTAGTCTCTTCACAACTATACCTACGTTTGAACTGTGTCCCTCGTTCATTCCGTAATCATGGAAATTGTGTATATCCATCTCTGCTTCGGCAGCATTACGTTGGGCTTTGTATTGACCACCATCGGCACCGCTGCCTGCATCCCATATAATAGAAGCACTGATAGCCTGGGTGCAGCCCTCCTCACGTGCCCATCGCGCCATGAGACGGATGGTTTGCATTATTTCGGGCGTGTTGTTGTCGAACATTGGGGGTTCGTTCCAAAGGTCCCACATTATAATGCGTTCGTCATTGCGGAAGCGGCGCACCACCTGCTTTACAAATCCTTCAAGTCGCAGAGAGTCGGCTGTGGAAGTGGGAATGTGGGCAAATGTGAACACTGGTGAGAGTGTCATGCCGTATTTCCATGCAGCGGCTGCGGCATTTTCCACGCTTGCTATATAATCTTGTGCATTTCCTCCGCCCAAAAACCAACGAACGGAATTGTAACCGAAACTACTGGCAAGTCTTAGAGCTTCGTCCTGGCTTATGGCGTTGCAAGGAGGAATGGGATGGTTTATTCCTTTTATGACTCCCACCTTGTCAAACCAAGCCTGCGCCTGCGCTTTGCTCCACTGCGGACGTTCGTTAGGGTGGTCGGAAGAGGACGATGCCACTATGAGTTTTTTAGAAGTCGTGCCGGTTTGAGCGGATGCCGAAAAATATACGGGCAATGCCGCCAATGTGCACAAAAGAAGTTTTTTGCTGAAAGTATTCATGGATGTTGTTTATTGTATTTGCAATATCTTTTTTGGAATGTCGGGTGGGTTGAACTATAAAAATGAAAGCAAAACATGCAATCTGCTTACAAAGATATAAAAAATTCCACAAACCTTGCGGCTTGTGGAATTTTATTATGTGTACTAAGGATTTACTTTACCAAAACTTTGTCTTTGCCGATAATGTAAACACCCTTCTTCAGACCGTCCTTAGCATTTGCAGCCTTAACGTTCTTCTTGACGAGCACACCATCGGTGGTGTAAACGTTAACTCTGTTGGAAGTTGAAACAACAGCGTTGTTTATGCCGTTAACAATGTCGCCGTCAACATAAAGTACGAAGTCTGTGGAAAGTTCTTCGTTGTTAACAATCTTGCTTGCGTTGATGTAACCGCGCTGTCCAAATATTGCAGAATCTTCGCTGTCGCCGATAGAAATAATCGAGTCGGCTTTCACAATACCTGCGTTAGCGGGCAGAACAGTATAGTCAAGTGTACCAACAATACCGTTAGCTTCTTTCACTTCCGTTGTAAATTCGTTAGCGAAAGGCAAGAACATTCTCGTAGATTCGTTACCGTCGTTATATTTAGTAACATCGCCGGCAACAACAACCATAGGTTCGCCTGCTTCAAACGAAGTCTTGTTGTAGAGGAATACTTGTTTTCCGTCTTCGGAGACACCCTTGATGCCGTATGTGGCAATTTCGTTGTCGGTATTGAGGTTTACTACGTCTTCGTTGTTGTAAGCGTACGGAAGAGTAATCACTGTTGTGCTATTGTTGCGGATTGTGATTTCTGCGTTTTCTATTTCGCTTTCGTCAACAGCCACGAAGTCCCAAGCGGAAGGCGAATCGGTAGTTCCTTCCCATGTTACGAGAACTTTACGTCCGTCTGCGTGGATAGGAGTACCCCAAGAGTTTGCTTCGTCTTGGCATATGATATTGAACTGACCGCTCTTGAGAAGCACAAGCTTGTAAGGCGCAGGAGCATTCTCCATTCCTAAGAATCCGTTATGGTTTCCGCTTGTGCCGAGGTATGTACCTGTTGCGCGGTTCTGCAGTCCGTAAACGTCGGCATTCTCATTTCCTTCAATCTTAACAAGTCTCCACATTGAATACGGATCAACAGGAACGGTGTCGGAAAGGATGCCGCTTGCATGATCATAGCCACTCCAAGTAACAGCATTCTTCACGTCATCCCAGTAAGCCGATCTTGTAGCATTAGCATGGGGAGCCATGATAACATTTCCGTAGCACCATCTTGACCAAATGTCTCCCGTGCCGCCTTCATCGGTGCAGCCGCCGCGAGAGTTGTCTCTGTTGGTGATATAATACCAAGCATTTACCTCAGGTTTCTTTTGCTGGCTCTTGTAAAGCGCGAACGCTGTTTCGAGAGCATTAAGGTTCTTTTCAAGATCAGCCTGCTGCGGTTGCTCATGGTCATAAGATTCAGCTTCTTCAACTGCATTGTTGATAGCATAGAGTTCGTCCGATTCTACATCGCCCCAGAGACCTTCGTCTGAGAATTTGGCAACGTATTCTTTGACTTCGTTTATCTTATTGTCGAGAGGTTCGGTCTTAGGAGTGAGAGCATCGATCTTTTGTGTGAGTTCTATCATCTTATCTACGTCTTCCTGAGTTGCAGTATTGTTTGCAATCTTTTCTTTTGCCCCGTCAATAAGAGATTTAAGTTCATCCACGAGAGCCTTCATGCCTTCAATATAGTTGTAAGGTGAGTTTTCTTCGTCGAGTTCGCTCTTGTAAACCTGGAACTCGCCGATGGTGTACATCATGCAAGCCTGCGGAACGATTGTACTTCTTACAACGAAGCGGATGTAACGATATTCCTGGTCAAGACCTCTCACGGGATAGTAAATGTAACGTCCGGTGGAGTTCATGTTGGCATCGTCGGGCTTGATATAAGAGGTAAGATCGGTGTAATTGCCTACGTGGGTCCAGTCTGCGTCGTTGAAATTCTCTTGACTTGCCACGTCGGTGTTGTTTGTAGCGTAGATGTCAATGTTGCTCCAGCATTCTTTCCAGCCCCAGTCGTTGTTACGAAGACCGAAATAGAATTCGAAGTTGTCAACCGGGTTGTTGCGAAGGTCAACCTGCAACCACTGCTGTCCCTGTCCTTCTTCAACTTTGTTGCCCCAGGTACCGGAATCCCAAGAACTCTGGAAACATGTGTTAAGGTCGCCGTCAATAAGGTGAGCATAGCTTGTGTAGGTGTCGTTTACCTGAGTACCCCAGATTTGTCCCTTCAAAGGTTCTGCTTCGTTGGTTTCCTTAATAAGACCGTCGTTATGGTCGGAGTTATATCTGAACACAGCTTTGTAAGCCGGCTCGGCTTTTTGCAAAGCATTGGTATAAGCCTGATTGATACGTACCTGTTTCGATGCGTTCAAGATGCTGTCAATAACAGCCTGATTGCTTTCTCTTACAAGAGTCCAATCCTTAATGTTGCTTCCGTCGTTGATGTTAATCACACCGCTTGTTTCAGTCTTGTAAGTCTTAAGAGTATAGTCGCCATTGTCTACAGTGTTGGATATATGCCATACACCGTTGCTGTAAGCAAATTTTTGAGGAACGGTCTGTTCGGAAGTTGTTCCCACACCGTTTGCGGTGTTGCTGCCAACGTAGAGTGCGTATTCCACATTCTGGATTGAGAATGTGCCGTCGCCGAGATTTTTGATGTTAAAGAGATACTGACCGTTGTTTCTGCGAAGAACTCTCCAGCTCATGTAACCTGTGTTGGGGAGATACATTGCAATTTTTCCTTTTTCCTGGAAACCGTCGGATGTGCTTACTATGTAGTAGTAACCGTCTTCTATCTGACGCATTGAGTGATCCTGCTCGTTGAAGTTCTTAACGGCTTCGGCGAGTTTTGCAATCATAGCATTTACATCTTCGTCGGATGCAGAAGCTTCGTCATACATTAAGCGTGCTTCTTCAATAGCATTGTTTATTTCCGTAACGTCTCCGTTGTTGTCGCCGGGGTTCGGACCAACTTTCGAGTCCTTTACAACGCCCGCTGCGTCGGTAATGGCTTCGTTAAGAGTGGTGAGGAAAGGAATGTTCTCTACAGCCAATTTCTCCACATACCATTCGCCGTCGTTGGGATGCCAGTCGTTGTTCGAGGAAACTACATTTCCGCCGTCGGCATTCCAGAAGTTTCCGCAATCGCTTGCGTAAAGTCTGAAACGGTTGTTGTAATCGTTCTTGAAAATCTGGTAGGTTTTGCTTGTGCCTGCCATGCGTGCAAGTCCCCAATTGTATTCGTTATAAGCCGATACAATGTAGGTTGAATCCTGTGTGCCGCAGTTTTTCATTACAAGGTTGCCGTCGGCATTCTTTATCACATGCCATACAGCCGATGCGTCCATGGTGGGGTCAACTGCGTCATGGCCAAGATACCATTCGTTGTTCTTGAAATAAGGTTTCAGATAGTCTTCGCTTCCGGGGTAGCAGTTTTTGAAGGTATAGTAACCTTCTTCAACTTGGATTATTTGTCCCACGAGCGTAGCCGTTGCGTTGTTCAGTTTGTCTATCAGTTCCGTGTTGTCGCCCTCATTTGAAGCGGCAGCTTCGGCTTCTGTCAAAACGCTGTTGAACACATCGTAGTTTTCCTGAGATACCTGTCCGGGATTTGTTCCCACCGTAAACTGTCTTCCTTTGGCAGTTGTGATGGCTTCGTTGAGTTTGAGTTGATTTGTTATGTTTGCATCGGGAACTTTTATGAATTTCACCATCGATGCCGCGTTTCTGTTCGAACTTGTCTGGATGTTGCCGCTCTCGCCGTTGATTGCGTAGTTGTGATCATTGTCGGTGGAGTAGATATATGCGCATCCGTTGCTGAGGAATTGTAGTCTGAAACTTGCGGGGTTTGTACCTGTCATCACAACATAGGGACTTTCTTTCGGTCCTTTGGTTATGTTTTCAATGTATGTCAGGTCTTGTGCGCCGCAGTTCTTGAACGAGTAAGTTTTGCCGTCGGCATTTTTTGTAACGTGCCAGATGAACGAGTTGTCGAATTCCGAATTTTCGCGGGGGTATGCGCCAAGTCTCCAAAGGTCTCCGTCCTGCACGGGAACCATGCAGGTTGAGGGGTCGCTGTAGTTGGAGAAGTTGATGAAATAATAGCCGTCGTCGAGCGAACCTTCCACTTCCGTGATTTCTTCAATGTCGTCAAGGAGTGCGGGGTCTATTTTGTCGAAATACCACGAGTGGCTGCTGTTGGGTGAAGCCAGTTCGCCCCAGTAGCCCGTGATTTGTTCGCCCTGGAATACGCCCTAATATCCGAGAAGAGGACCGTAAGCCATACCGCCTTTTACATTGGCTATGAGATAGCTGCCTTCAACTGCCGCAGAGGGCGGAAGCTGAATTTCTGTAGGCTCTTCCACGAATCCTGCACCCTCGCCGTAGCCCATATCCGAGACACGACCTATGTACATGTTGGCTTCGCGGTTTCTTACGGTGTAACCGTCGCCGAATTTTTTGATTTCAAAGATGAAAGGTTTGTCATCTTTGGTGAGTTTTGTGGGAATCACGTGGTTTGCGTAGTGCACACGCAAAGCCTGATCTGTTCCCGTGTTGTTGTAGAGCAGTGCGTCTGACGGATGGGCTGCACTTGAGATAAAGTAGTAGCCTTCTGCCGGACCGTCGTCCTGCGCAACAACCGGCTGCCATGCACTTCCGAGCGCAAGCAGCAGCACAGCGGAGAAAATCCTCGCTGTCCAAAGTCTAAGTTGCTTCATGCTTTTTTATTAATTAGGGTTGAACTTATTTTCATGATTCGTGTATGCCGGGGCATTATAAGAAATCAGAATACCCTCCCCGGTTGAACTTCGAGAGGGAAACACACGCTAAAGTTACAAAACGTTTTTGAAACACCCAAAAATATAACAATAAAAAGCAGTCTTTGTTTTGACGAAAATGCATCCGAAGTTTTGTGCTTATATTATAATATGCAAGTCGGCAAAACCTGCATATTTCGGGGTGTGAATGCATCCGGAAAAACACACATGGCTTGTTGTGAAAAATACAAGCCATATATTTTAAAATACAAGGCACTTATTTCAAAATATATGCCTTATATTTTTGACGAAAAATGGTGTCTGATTTTCAATAACTTACAAGAATGGAAAAATATGCGTTTTCGGGCGTGGATTTTGCCGCTCTCGGGGAGCTTTGGTTAAAAAGTCATGAAAAATTTCTTTTTTGTTCCGGCTCGGCTCGCTTTCTCGTTTTTTATAAATAATTTAGCCAAAAATATTTTTTGCATACCAAAAACGTTTTTGTGCATCTTTGAAACTAACAATTTAACATGAAAATTAATGGAGAATAAAGAAAGACTGGTATTTGTGGACTATTTGCGCGTTGTGGCGTGCTTTTTGGTGATGCTCGTGCATTCGAGCGAAAATTTTTATGCTGCCGATGCTTCGGGACTTGCCGGCAATGTTTCCATGCTGGCTAACGATGCCAACCGTTTCTGGGTTGCGTTTTACGACGGCGGTGTGGCGCGAACCTGTGTGCCGCTTTTCATGATGGTTTCGGCTTTTCTGCTTGTGCCCATGAAGCCGGGCGCAACAATGGCGGGGTTCTATAAACATCGTTTCCTGCGCATACTTCCGCCGTTCGTGTTTTTTGCGGTGCTCTATTGCCTTTTGCCGCTGGCATGGGGCGGTATGACGTGGGAACAGTCGGTTGCCGACCTGAAAAACCTGCCTCTCAATTTCCCTTCAATGGCAGGGCATTTGTGGTTTATGTATCCTCTCATCAGTCTTTACCTTATTATGCCGGTCATTTCGCCATGGCTTGAAAAGGCTTCGGCAAAGGACGAGCTCATATTCCTTGGGATTTTTGCTTTTTCCACGTTCATGCCGTGGCTTCACAAGTTTGTGGCTCCCGAATTGTGGGGTGAATGTTTCTGGAACTGCTATCACATGCTTTGGTACTGTTCGGGTTTCATAGGTTACCTTGTCATGGCTCATTTCGTGCGTTTCCACATACGCTGGACGGTGAAGAAACGTCTGACTGTGGGAACTGTGTGCTTTCTTGCGGGAGCCGGTTTCACGGCATGGTCGTTTTGGTGGAAAGGTGTGCCGGGAGTGCTTATCGATACGCCTATTCTCGAGTGGGCTTGGGAGTTTTGCACGCCCAACGTGCTTTGCGCCACTTTCGGACTCTTTTTGATTTTCACCTGCATAGGAGCAAACAAATCGTGCAAGCTGATCACGGGAATTTCCAAACTCTCCTTCGGCATATATCTCATGCACATGTTTTTCCTTGCTCCCATTGCGGTGTTCTTTGTAAACGGAAATCAGGCAAATCCCATTGTTCCCGTTTATTTGGCAATACCCTGCATAGCGTTGCTGACATTCGTGTGCTGCACAATCACCGCAAAACTGTTGTCGTATGTCCCCGGCAGCCGCCGGTTCTTGGGGGCTTGATGCAGAAACAAAGCATAGAATACAGAATACGCCCCTGCAACAGGCTGAAGTCTCGGGAGTAAATTCCGCGCTGCCGTTGCAGGGGCGTATTCTGTATGCACATGTTTATGCTAAAGAGCCGCAGTGTGCGAAAACTGCGGGGCGTTGCCCGCGCCGCATGCTATTTAAGCACTGTTTCAATGCCACTGAGGTATTTTTCCCCATCGGGATTTTTTTCGTAATAGGGTTTGATTGAAATTTTGTTGGTGGATTTAATCTTTCTTCCCGTTTCTTCAAGCACAAGCTCAACTACTAAATCAAGTGCACCGTTTTCTATGAGACTTATGTCGGAGAATGCAAAATATCCGAGATGTTTGCCTTCCTGTAAATTCCACGGCAATGTTCCATTTTTCCATGGCGTTATTGTTTTGAAGTCCAACCATAAGTCGCAATTACTATTCCATCCGCTCCCGCTCTTTTTGAATGTAGAGCTTTTTATAAACAGCAGTCCGGGCATTTTACTCAAAATAACAATCGAGCTTACATTGCTCAATGTACTTCCTGAAAACCACGAATTTTCTATTTTACTAGGATACCATGAACCCGCTGTGAAAGAAAACGAAGGCTTTTCGTCGTATTTAAGCTCCATAGGCACTGGCTCGCCATAGACAGTTTGCAAATCAGCAAGGTTAAAGTCCGTGTAATAATCAATGTAGGAACCTATCGTATAGTCTCCGTCGGTAACGGCAGTGAGCTTGTTGTAGTCCACAAACATTTCGTTTTCATCAAAATAGATGTTTTGGGTTGACGTAGCCGATTTTATGTTTCCCGAACCCTGACTGTCGCTTTCGGAAATCATTGAAAATTTGTGGAAAACCCTTCCTGAACGATAGATAATAAGCCCCCAATCGCGCAAGGCTGTTATGTTTTGGTTTGAATAGGCATTGCACGTGGCGGTGAACTCGAATTGGAATTTCATTTTCTTGTCTTTGTAGCAACCATTGTCCATATCCCAGTCCGCATCACAGGTAGCCTGTGTCTGACGAAAGGTGAAATCCACATCCGAAGCCACCAAGGGCACGGTTTCACCGTGTTTCACGAAATCGCAACTGAGCTTGAATCTTTCTTTTCCGAGAAAATCCAAATCGGAAATGAGGTAGGGGCGCAGCTTTATGTTGTTGCCCGTAGGATAGACCACAAGAGTGTATTCTGTTCGGTAATCGTCGGTTTTTTGAACGAGAATTTCGCCCGAACGAACGTCGGTGCGATTGTACCAAGGGTCTAAAACATCGCGCGCAAGCACTCCGCAATAAACATTATTGGTGTAGGTTTTCTGGACACATGCTCCAAGCTCTGTGTGGTTCTGAACAATTTTGTCAGGAATGGACGAAGCACCCGTTATTTCCACCGTAACATTGTATCCGCTGTCTTCGCGCTTTTTTATGTCCGTTATCTTTATGTCGGCATACCCGTAAAGGAATCTTTGAACCTCGCTTACCTGTGCTTCATACTCGCTTATCATCATTGACAAGGGTAAAGTCGCCGCCGAAGCCGAAGGACCGCCAATCATACTGATACCTGTTGTCAAAATAGTGAGCGAAGCTTTCACCCATTTCTCATCGTGAACCTGTTTCGAGAACTCGTAAGCCGTAAGAATGTCGTCAAGATGTGGAATTTGTTTGGTAAGAAATTTTTTAATCATCGATGTTGCCCAATCTTCCACTACGCCTTTAGCAGGCAAAGCATTGCCTTTGGTGGCAAGTGTCTTGGTATCCCCGGTGGTAAGGGTAACGGTTCGTGCGTCTATCTCGTTTTTGCCGTCGCGAGCGGCTTCGAAAAGCGTAAGTTTGTTGCCCGACTCGCAAATGTCCGCCATGTTGCTCCAACTTCCGAATTTCAGGATGTGATTGTCCTCGGGGTCAACCTCAAATACGATACCCTTGTCCGAATTGTACTGCGAATCGTCAAGATAATAAAGAATCGTGCCTTTTTTCTTGTTGGCATGCGCCATAAGAAAAGTACCGTTGTAGTAAATTCCCTCTTCCCATCCGTTAGCAGTATCCTGCACGGCGTAATAAGTATTTTTTTTGAAAGCGGAATCCGTGGGCGGTTTTTCACAATTCTCTGAATCCTGGCAGGATGCGAGCATGAGGATTCCGAAGACGGTTGTAACAATCGTTAAAAGGCGGGGTAAGTTCATAATTTGTGTTTTAGAAGAAAAAGTGTTACTTGTCCACGCAAAAATACTAAAATACAAGCAATTTGTATGGTGTGCAGCCGTGTCAATTGCCGTGGAAATGTTATTTTTGCCAATAAAGAATCTGAAAAGAAATCAAACAGGGGCAACTGTTTGGGAAATCTGTGTTTTTAGAAAGTAAAATATCATGAAGATAAGAATTTACGCATTGATGGTTTGCGCTTCTGCAATGAGTTTGACGGCGCAAAAAAACTTAAAGACCGAACATCTTGTTTCGCCGCTCGGCATTGACAACAACGCTCCGAGACTTTCGTGGCAGGCTTTAGGCGAAAGTCAGAAAAGTTATGCGCTTGTGGTGGACACCGACAGCGTGGCGGCAGCTGCGGGAAAGGGAAGCGTGTGGAGCACGGGCGTTGTGGAGACTGACAAACAGAATGTGGTATATGCAGGAAAGCCTTTGAAACCGTTCACAACGTATTTCTGGCGCGTGGAAACCGTGGGGAAAGACGGCAAAACCAATGTGTCGCCCGTGGCACGGTTTGAAACCGGCATGATGAGCGTTAAAAACTGGCAGGGGTCGTGGATAAGCGACAATAACAGCCGTGATTACAAGCCGGCACCGTATTTCAGAAAAACTTTCAACGTGGAGAAACATGTGAAAACGGCACGGGCGTATATTTCGGCGGGAGGGCTTTTCACGCTTTCGGTGAACGGCAAAAAAGTTGGCGATCATTTTCTCGACCCTGTGTACACCCGCTATGACCGGCGTTGCAAATATGTAACTTTTGACGTAACATCTTTGCTTCACGAAGGCATAAACGTTGTGGGAGTAGTGTTGGGAAACGGCTGGTATAACCATCAGGCATTTGCCGTATGGGACTTTGAACGTGCCCCGTGGCGACAGCGTCCTGCAATGTGCATGGATTTGAGAATTACATACGATGACGGCAGTGTGGCAACCGTTCCCACGGATTTGAGCTGGCGTTCGTCTTCGGACGGACCGCTTGTATACAATAATATATATACGGGCGAGCATTACGATTTCAATAAAAACTCACTGCAAGGCTGGGATACACCGGAATATAACGATTCGAAATGGGGCGGTGTAAGACTTCGTCAGGTTCCTGCACCTATTGTCAGCGCACAGGCTATGGAACCGATTCGTTTTGTGGAGGACATAGCGGCAAAAGGAATGAAGAAGTTGAACGATTCGACATATATATATGACTTCGGAAAGAATATGGCGGGCGTTACAACTGTTAAACTTCGCGGCGACAGCGGTACGGTGGTGAGAATATCGCATGGAGAACGTCTGCATAAGGACGGAAGTCTGGACTTGAGCAATATTGACGTTTACTATCGCGGCGACAAAAACACGGAACCATTTCAAACCGATATTCTGACGCTTAGCGGTGGCGACGATTGCTTTACGGCTTCGTTCAGTTACAAGGGATTTCGATATGTGCAGGTTTCCGCCTCGCGTCCGATAAACATGGAGCAGAACAATATGGTTGCGCATTTCACTCATAGCGATGTGGCATCGGCGGGAAGCATTAAGTCTTCGAATCCGTTGCTTGACAAAATAGTTGCAGCCACACGTCAGGCTTATATTTCCAATTTCATGGGCTATCCCACCGATTGTCCGCAGCGCGAAAAGAACGGTTGGACGGGCGACGGGCATTTGGCTATAGAAACCGGGCTATATAATTACGACGGTTTCACGGTTTATGACAAATGGCTCGCAGATCATCGCGACGAACAGCAACCTAATGGTGTTTTACCCGATATTATTCCTACCGATGGTTGGGGCTATGGCACGGACAACGGTTTGGATTGGACAAGTACCATAGCTATTATCCCGTGGAATCTTTATCTTTTCTATGGCGACGAACGTCCGTTGCGCGATTGTTATGATAATATAAAACGATACGTGGATTATGTTGACCGCAACAGTCCTTCGCATCTTTCTTCCTGGGGACGCGGCGATTGGGTGCCGGTAAAAACGCGCTCCGACAAAGAACTATCTTCGTCAATCTATTTTTATGTCGATGCCACGATACTTGCCAAAGCTGCAAAACTGTTTGGCAAAGCGGAAGATCATGATCATTACTCCAAATTGGCACAACAGATTCGCGATGCCATAAACAATAAGTTTCTTAACCGAGATACGGGCGTTTATGCGGGAGGTTCACAAACCGAACAGAGTGTGCCTTTAATGTGGAACGTAGTTCCCGAAGATATTAGGGCAAAAGCAGCCTCCGCTCTCGCAGAAAGCGTAAAAGCTGCGGGATGTCATATAGACTGTGGGGTACTTGGCGCAAAAGCGGTGCTTAATGCTTTGAGCGAAAACGGTTATGCCGACATTGCTTACAATGTTGCTGTTCAAGATACCTATCCTTCTTGGGGCTGGTGGGTAGTAAACGGTGCGACTTCCCTACTTGAGAATTGGGATTTGAAAGCTACTCGGGACATTTCCGACAATCATATTATGTTTGGAGAGATTGGTGCATGGCCATATAAGGCTCTTGGAGGAATTTTCCCTGATGAAAACAATCCGGGATTCAAGAATATTATATTGCGTCCCAATTTTGTAAAGAAACTTGATTCGTTTGAGGCACGCCATAATACTCCTTACGGCGAAATTGTCTCAAAGTGGACGTGGAACAAGAGACGCAGTGTTGTGGAATACTCTGTTAGTGTTCCGGCAAATACAACGGCTACTCTTTATGTGCCTATGAAGAGCGGTGCAAACAAGGAAGAAATCTTGAAAGCCGGGGAATATAAAATGAAATTCAAGGCGGAGCAGCTCGCGCAATAGCTTAATTGCGGAGGATGTAACGTCCGTTATCTATCGTAACTTCTCCGTTTTGCACCATTCTTTGCAAAACTTCCGAAATGACCGATGCCGGAATGCCGGGAACGGTTATTTCGGCGGCGAAGTGCGGTTTGCTTAAGATTGTTCTTATTGCGGCGAAGGCTTGTTCCGTTGCTTTTGCTGCGGGAATGCGATGTTTGTGCAACAGACATATTTCGCATTTCCCGCAGTCCCGTGCGTCTTTTTCGTCAAAATAATTCAGCAGGAAACGACTATGGCATACATCGTCCTCACAATAGTCTATCATGGTTTTTATTCGGGTGATGTATTCCTCTTTTCTTCGCTCGTAAACTTCATTGCTTATCACGAGTTCTTCAGATAGCACGCGGCGTTGCAGATAAGTAACACGCGGAGTGCGCTTATGGGGAATGAAATGTATGATTCTCTGATGCGACAGACCTTTGAGTATTTCAACAATATGTTCTCGCGACATGCCACAATAGTCAGCCAATACCTGCTCATCGATAAAAGTGTAATCGGTAAAGATTCCGCCATAGTTTCTAAGCAATGCCTGAATAACGCTTTCGCTTTCAGGAGAAGTGTTGTTTATTCTGTACAGTTCGTCGCGATTTAGCATGAATACTACTCGCGGTTTTATGTCTTCTTCTTCGGAGTACAGTATATATCCCGCGCGTGTCAGTATGTGCAGCGAACTTTCCACTACTTCGGGAAACATGTGATATTGTGTGCAGAATTGCGTGAGGTTGAAATTATATGAAACATAGTATCCGTCTCCCACGGCAAGTTCAAAAAAGTATGCCATGTAGTCGTAAACTTTTCTTATGACGGACACGGGAGGAAAGGTCTGCGACACTCTTCTAAGCAACTTGACTCGATCGTTTTTGTTGTACAGAAGTACGGCATACGCTTGCAGTCCGTCTCTTCCGGCTCTCCCTGCTTCTTGAAAATATGCTTCGGGCGAATCGGGACACTCTATATGTATCACAAGCCTTACATCGGCTTTGTCAATGCCCATACCGAAAGCATTGGTTGCCACCATAACTCTTGTTTCTCCCTCGTTCCAGCTTTTTTGGCGCAGGTCTTTGTCAATCCGTGTCAGACCTGCGTGATAATTAAGGGCTGTGATATTGTTTTCTTTCAGATACTTTGCCACTTCCGTGGTCATGCGGCGGTTTCGCGTGTAGACTATTGCCGAGCCTCCGTAGCTTTTTAGAATGTGAAGCAGTTCCCCCGGTTTGTCCTCGGTGTTCCTTACAACGTATGTGAGGTTCTTTCGCTCGAAACTCATGCGGAACACATTCGGTTCTTTGAAGTTCAGTTTTTTCTGAATGTCCTCCACCACGTCATTTGTGGCTGTTGCGGTGAGGGCAAGAACCGGTGCTTGGGGGAATATCTTGCGAATTTCGTTTATCTTGAGGTATGACGGGCGGAAATCATAGCCCCATTGCGATATACAGTGGGCTTCGTCCACGGTTATGAGGCTTACGGGCATTTTCTTTGCCTTCCACAAAAAATATTCCGAGGCAAGTCGTTCGGGCGAGACGTATAAGAATTTGTAATCGCCGAGAATACAGTTTTCGAGAGCGGCGATTATTTCGTCCTGTTTCATTCCGTTGTAAACGGCGGTGGCTTTTATGCCGCGTCTTCTCAGAGCCATTACCTGGTCTTTCATGAGAGCCACGAGCGGAGTTACCACAAGACAAAGACCGGAACCTGCGAGGGTGGGCACTTGAAAGGTTATGGACTTTCCTCCTCCCGTAGGCATGAGTCCGAGCGTGTCTCGTCCCGAGGCAATGCTTTCGATTATTTCGCGCTGAATGCCGCGAAAATCGTCATAGCCCCAATATTCTTTGAGAGTTTCGCTGAATATGTCGCCCATTTTCTGTTGCGGCATTGTCCGGTGCTATTCTGCTGCCGGACGAATGTCTTCTATTTGCAGTTGCAACTCGCCGTGGCGGCGTACATTCTCTTCTATGGAATAGCAGATGTCGAATGCGCGTTTTGTTTTTATGTATCTTGCCTGCGAACTCTGTCCGAAAGCTATTCCGTTTACTATGTTGTTTGACTTGTTGTCCACAAGTTCCAGCTTGATGTGCTCCTGCTCGCGTCCCACCACCTTACTCGTGCCATAGTCGTATACACGTTTTGTGCAAAACAGGGGCTTGGGATTTCCGGGACCGAAAGGATTGAAACGCTTCATGTCGTTGCGGAATTTCTGTGTTATATCCCGGAAGTCTATTATGGCTGATATGTCAAGACTTGCTTCGGTTTGTTCCTCGCTTATGTTGCTTTCCACGTATTGTTCGAAGCGATGTTTGAAAGCACTCACGTTTTCGGGTTTCAAAGTCAATCCCACGGCATAGGTATGCCCACCGAAGTTTTCCAACAAGTCGCGACAGCTTTCCACTGCCTTATATATGTCGAAACCAACCACGGAGCGTGCACTGCCTGTGGCGAATCCGTCGGAGAGGGTCAGCACCACGGCGGGACGATAGTAGACTTCGGTGAGTCGTGAAGCCACAATGCCCACTACGCCTTTGTGCCACGAGGGGTCGTATACCACGAGAGAGCGCAGATTGTCAAGATTGTCTATCCCGTCCACAATCTTGTTTGCCTCTTCGGTCATTTGTTTGTCAATGTCCTTGCGTGCCTCGTTGTAAAGGTTTATTCTGTTAGCCCTTTCCATGGCTGCGTCGTGTTCGCGTTCCGTAAGCAGAGCCACTGTTTCTTTTCCGTTCATCATACGTCCCGAGGCGTTTATGCGCGGACCGATTTTGAACACAATATCGTTCATTGTAAGCTCTTTGCCTTCGAGACCGCACAACTCAATTATGGCTTCCACGCCCATTGAAGGGTTGCTGTTCAAACGGCGCAGCCCGTGATAGGCAAGAATTCTGTTTTCTCCCGTAACGGGTACTATATCGCTGGCAATGCTTATGGCACAGAGGTCAAGCAGGGATATGAGTTTGTTGAACTCAATGCCGTTGTCGCGTGCAAAAGCCTGCATGAGTTTGAATCCCACGCCGCATCCGCACAGGTGGGCATAGGGATAAGTGGAATCCTTCCGCTTGGGATTGAGTATGGCTACGGCATCGGGCAGCTCGGCATCGGGAACGTGGTGATCGCAAATTATTACGCCTATCCCGCGCGAGTTTGCATAAGCCACTTCTTCGATTGCTTTTATGCCGCAATCGAGAACTATCATCAGCTTCACCCCCGTTTCGAAAGCGTAGTCTATACAGCGTTTCGACAGTCCGTAGCCTTCGTCGTAGCGGTCGGGGATGTAGTAATCAATGTTTGAGCAATAGGCTTTAAGAAACTTGTATACCACCGTAACAGCCGTGCAACCGTCCACATCGTAATCGCCGAAAACGAGAATACGGTCGTTGTGTCCCACGGCATGGTTGACAGCATCAACGGCTTCACGCATATCGTTCATGAGAAACGGGTCGTGGAGGTCGGAAAGTTGCGGGTGGAAAAATTTCTTTGCTTCAGCCGGCGTCGTTATGCAGCGATTCAACAGCAACCGTCCCAATATCGGGTGAATGCCCAGCTCCTCTGCAAGCTTGCGCGCCGCTTCTTCTTCCTCGGGTGAGGGAGGAGTGTATTTCCATTTGTAATTCATTATATAGTGTCATTTTTTATTCTTGATTTATAAAACATTGCGGGGGCACACAGTTGCTTTATGGTGCCAATCACCCGAATTTACAAGCGTAAAGTTACGAATAAAAAGCCAATTCCGCTTTTTTGCACTGTTAAAAAAGCGACGGCGGCGTAAAACCACATGCTTTGGCGATGCGAACGGGCGTGGTGTGCAACGGTTTCTTTATATGGTTACGGCATGACGGCTATAGGGTACGCGGATGCAGCCCAAACAATGAGGCTCATGCCGATGTGCGGAAACGGAATTTAGTTATGGCAATGCTGCAACGTTTTACCGAAATTACGCAGTCGGACATAAAAATTCGCAAACAACTGAAAATCAGACGATAACGAGGATTTTGAAAGGTGTGCATAAGTCGTTGTTTTTCAGATGTTTGAAAAGGCAAAAAATATAAGGCATATATTTTAAAATACAAGGCACTTATTTTAAAATATGTGCCTTGTATTTTTCGCGATAAGCCATGTGTTTTTTTGCACATGTGAAAATGTGTGTTCAAAAAAGGGAAATTTTGCATGCGTGGCGGCACATTGCCGTGATTGTTTTCGGACCTCTGCTGCGTTTTTTGAGGCAGGACGAAAGAGTGGGACGGAATGTTTTGCGGCGCATGGCATAAACAGAAACGGAGAAAGTGTATGAAAACGGCGTTGCGTCGTTGGCGGGCATGGAAAGCAAAGCGGCGCAAACCAGTGTAAGAGAGAGTTTGCGCCGCATTTGAGTTCGGCAATTATCCTATAAGCCAAGTTCTGTGCGCGACTCTCGCGAATCGCCGTCTGTCATTTATCTAAGCCCGCAGTTGCCTGCAGGCGTTATCGTTCTACCCTCCGGCGTAACGAAGTTTCGGGCGGACAACCCTCAAACGCCGGTTTACGCGAACTTTCAACGTCTCGACTGCACGGCACGCACATCACCATGCGCCCGGTGGGCTCTTACCCCGCCTTCTCACCCTTACCATCCTTGCGGAGGGCGGTTGTTTTCTTCTACAGTTTGCTTACCCTCGCGGATAACTTCCGTTTCGGAAGGAGACTGTCCTGTGTTGCCCGGACTTTCCTCCTGCGGATTTTTGATTTCCGCCGGCGACAGACCGGATGATTGCCGTTATTGTTTTCGAAATGCAAAATTACTGCAAATAAACGAGATTTCGGGTTTCGACCGCCCCATTTCGCGCCACCGTTGTGGCATACCGTCCGAAAGACAACAAAAAAGCGCATCCCCCGAAGGGCATGCGCTTTGATTTATGCTTTTTCTGCGGATTATTTCAAACCGAGTTTTTCGCGGATTTTCTTTGTTACGTCCTCGCTGAGGCTCTTGCTGATGTAAGGTATGCCACCTGTTACATCCATGATGTAAACATATTTGCCCTCATCGCCCACAGCTTTAACGGCATTAACGATTTTCTGTGTGATTTCGCGCATCTTGTTGGCCGAAGCAGCCTGCAAGGAATCGCGGTCGTCGTTGGAAGTCTGCTGAATGCGCTGATAAAGCTCCTGAAGTTCCTGTTCGCGACGCTTCTTGACGTTGTCGGGAAGCGAATCGTGCTGACGGTCATATTCCTGACCTTTTTTGGTAAGCTCGTCCTGCATACGTTTGATTTCGTCCTCGAACTGCTTTGAGAGATTCTGGATTTCGGTTTGCGACTTAGCGTATTCGGGCATTGCCTTGACGATTTCGGAAGAATCGAAATGACCGAACTTCTGCGCAAAGAGGCTCAACGGTAAGAACAGAAGAGCCGTAAGAATTACTTTTTTCATTGTTTATAGTTGATTATCTTATTTATATTCCGTTATGTACGGGGTGCAAATATAATGATATTAATTGGAATAGCCTAATTTGGTAAGCACCTCGTTCGAAATGTCTATTTTGGGCGAAGCAAAAATAATGGCGGAATCGGAAGCACGGTCAAGGATGAGTTGGAAACCCTTGTTCTGCGCAATGTCCTTAACTGCATTGTAGATTTCGTCCTGTATGGGCTGCACAAGGCTCTCGCGCTTTTTGAAAAGTTCGCCTTCGGGAGCGAAATACTTGCGTTTCAGTTCGGCTGCTTCCTTTTCTTTGTCCACAATTGCCTGTTCGCGCTGTTTTTTCTGCTCGGCAGAGAGAAAAACCGATTCGTTCTGGTAGTTCTTGTAAAGTGTCTGCGCCTGATTTTGCACCGCCTCCACTTCTGCCTGCCATTTTTTGGACTGCTGATTAAGCTGTTCGTTGGCGCGTTCGTATGCCGGAATATTTTTGAGAATGTACTCCATATCCACAAGAGCATATTTCTGTGCCTGCGCATAGACAATGCAACCAAAAGTTGCCGCCAGCGCAATGATGAAGTTACGTAATGATTTCATATCGGTTTGTTTTTATTGTTTTGATATTCTTTCTTTAGAACTCCTGACCTATTATGAAGTGAATGTGCGAGCCGCCGTTTTTCGAAGAACCGAACACTTTGTCAAATCCATATGCCCAGTCAATGCCCATAAGCCCGACCATTGGAAGGAAAAGACGTACACCGGCACCGGCAGAGCGTTTCATGTCGAAAGGATTGAACTTCTTTGTGTCATACCATGCATTACCGCCTTCGGCAAATGCAAGTGCGTAGATGTTAGTCTGACCTTTGAGCATAAGAGGGTAACGAAGTTCCACGGTCATACGGCTGTAGGCATAACCTTCCGCTCCGTAGGGAGTGAGACATCCGTTTTCGTATCCGCGCAAACCGATAGTCTCGGTGGCATATCCCGAAGAATATCCCGACATACCGTCACCACCCATATAGAATGTCTCGAACGGAGATTTCTTGTACTTGTTGTAATGACCGAGGAAGCCGAAATCGGTGCGCGTCATGAGAACCGGGCATTTGTTTTTGCCTGTAAGTGCCGTGTAGGTGCGGAGTTTGAATTTCCATTTGTGATATTCCACCCAACGATACTTCTCCTGCATCTCCTTGTTATAGGAAGCTGCGCGATAATCTCTGGCGAGATTCTTGTAATCCTTGCCGTCCCAAAGAGAATAGGGCGGAGTGGCGGCAACAGAAAGCTGGAAATCAGAACCTCTACGCGGGAAAATGGGATTGTCTACGGAGTTGCGCGAAAGGCTGAGGCTCAAGTTGAAGTTGTTGCAGTTTCCGTCGGTGATAATGAAGTATTGCCACGATTTCAAGTCATATCTCTGGAAAGTTGCTTCGGCAGTAAGTGTGAAATAATCGTCGGGCCAGCGCAGACGTTTGCCCCAACCTAATGAAACACCGTATATCTTGACATATTTGTCAGGGTCGTAGTAGTTGTAGTTATTGTAATATCCGCCCGAAGTTCCATAACCGTACAAATAGCTTTGGTAGTTGTTCCAGTAAGAACTGTTGTAGTAGTTGCTGTTTACATCGGTTTGCTTAGAGAAAAAGGCTGAAAGCGACAGAGAGTTAGGACGTTTGCCGCCAAACCAGGGATCGAGGAAGTTAAACGAGTAATTCTGGTAATATGTACCGTTTGTTTGCGCTGAAAGAGAGAGCTGTTGCCCATCACCTTGGGGGAAGAGAGCGCGACGGTTCTTGCTGTTGAAAAGATTCTGCATGGAGAAGTTCGTAAACTTCAATCCCACAGTTCCCACAACACCTGTCGGACCCCAACCAAAGGATATTTGCACCTGATCGCTGGGTTTGGGTTCGAGTTTATAGTTTATGTCTACCGTTCCGTTCTCTTGATCGGGCTTTATGTCCGGTTCTATTTTTTCGGGATCAAAGAAGTTTAGTGCGGCAAGGTCTCGAATGGAACGCATAACGGATTCTTTGCTGAACAAATCGCCCGGTTTTGTGCGAAGTTCTCTGCGAACAACGTTTTCATAAACTCTTTTGTTTCCGCTGATACGCACGTGGTTAAGAGTAGCAGGCTGTCCTTCGTAAATACGCATCTCCAAATCAATGGAATCTCCGTCTATGTTGGTTTCCACAGGGTTCAGATTGTAAAACACATAGCCGTTGTTGTAATATTGATTGCCTATTGCGTCTTCGTCATCGTTCAAACGTTTTTTCAGAAAGGTTTGGTTGTAAACGTCGCCGGACTTCATTTTTAGTGCACGGGTAAGCGATTCGGAACTATACACTGTATTTCCCACCCAGCTCACATTGCGCAGATAATATTTCTGACCTTCTTCAATATTAATATGCAAATCAACGTGCTTTTCGTCGTAAGGCGTAACGCTGTCGCTGGTTATGATTGCGTCTCTAAAGCCCCATTCGTTGTATTTGTCTATCAAGAAACCTTTATCTTTCTTGTATTCTTCGGGCAGAAACTTTTTGGCGCGAAACAGATTGGCAAACTTATTAACCTCGTGGGTTTTCTTCATTGCCTTCTTGAGTTTCTTTACGTTTCCCTGCTCTATGCCGGTAAAGTAAATGTGTTTTACCTTAATCTTTTCGTTTCTGTCGATGTTTATATCAACTATAACTTGGTTTGCAGCCGATACGTCGTCCTGCTGCAACATTTCTACTTTGGCGTTTTGATAACCTTTTTCTTCGAAGTAGCGTTTTATTATGATTTTTGCACGGTCCACGATGTCCGGAGATATTTGACTTCCGGCTTTAAGTCCGAGACGTTGTTCGAGATCTTCGCGCTGCGATTTCTTAACTCCGTGATAGTTTATCGTAGAAATCTTTGGGCGTGCGGTAAGTTTTATATGCAGATAAATTTTATTGCCCACGATACTGTCTGCAGAGATAGAAACATCGCTGAATATCTTTTGTTTCCAATAACGTTGCAAAACGTTTGTAATGTCTGCGCCCGGAATTGTCAGAGTCTGCCCTTCGCGCAGCTCCGAAATATTGCGCAAGAGTTCCTCGTCATAGTTTGCCACGCCGTCAACTATGAATCCGCCGAGAATATAGTTGTTCTGTTGCATGGAGTAAATGATGTCGGGCTTAACAATCACGCTGTCTCGCGACACGGAAGCACGGCAAAAGGTTGCAGCTGCGAAAAGTGCTGCAATCAATATGGCTGTATTCTTTATATGTTTCATCTTTTGTTATATTGCGGGGCATATATATAATGTATGTTCCCTCCGCTTTGTTATTCTTCGGTTTCGTTTTTGGTTTTCGGGTTTTCTGCTTGCATCTGTTCGCCGGTTTTTCCGAAACGTCTTTGTCTCTGTTGATAATCGGCTATGGCTTTTTGGAAATCTTCCTCTTTGAAGTCGGGCCAATAGGTATCGCAGAAATAAAGTTCGGAATATGCACACTGCCACAACAGATAATTGCTCAACCGCAACTCTCCTCCCGTGCGTATCATAAGCTCCGGGTCGGGCATGAATGCCGTGGCGAGATATTTTGAAAAGGTTTCTTCGTCAATTTGTGAAATCTCCAAGGTACCCTGTTTCACGTCGGCAGCAATATTCCTTGCTGCGGCAGAAATTTCCCAACGTGAGGAGTAGCTCAACGCCACAACGAGAGTCATCTTTGTATTTCCTATCGTGTCGCGCTCGCATTGCTGCAATTTCTTTTGCACTGCAAGCGGCAACTTTCTTATGTCTCCTATAACGCGGAAGCGCACGCCGTTGCGCATGAAAAGCTCTTCCTGAAGCGATGTAAGTACAAGCGACATGAGCGCAGCCACTTCATTGCTCGGACGTTTCCAGTTTTCGGTTGAGAAAGTGTAAAGTGTGAGATATTTCACCCCGAGCCGCACAGCCTCTTCGGTTATGCGTTTTACAGTTTCCACACCTTCTTGGTGTCCTGCTGTACGCGGAAGGCCGCGTCTAACGGCCCAGCGACCGTTGCCGTCCATTATTATTGCTATATGGCGCGGAATGCGTTGCATATCTATCTGCGGAGCACTCATGTTTATTTTTATTGGTCGTTAATCAGTCGTTTTTGTTGCATTGCGGGCATTTCGGCGAAAAGTCGTAGCTTATGTAGAACATTGCCGTGCAATAGCTGTCTTTGTTTTGAAATCCGGTGGATTTTATGCCGTAGGGATATTCGAACCCGTCGAGATTGTCGCTTAGCGAGAAGTGATACAGCCAGTCGAATCCCAGGTTTACTCGCGGCTTCAATTTGTATTTCACTCCCACGCCTATGGGTATTTGCAGGGTGAAAGCCTTGCCGGCTGTTCCGTAGCAGGCTCCGAGTCCGAGTTGCAGGAAAGGTGTTATGCGCTGTCTGCCCTGGTATCCGTGGTGTAGCCCGAAAGGCCAAAAGTTATACTCGTATGTTGCGCTGAAATCCACAATGCCGTCGCTTAGTTTGTAACTGCGTTTGTCGGTCGATACTGCGGGATTGCCGGGATCGGTAGGAAAGAAATCGTCCACATTGGTTGTGGAACCTTTCACCGATGCGTAGTCCAGCATTGCCTTCACCGCCATGTATGGATTGATGTTCCAGCGTCCCACAACCCCTCCTGCAACACCGGGTTGCCCGAAGAATTTGTGGTTTAATTGTCCGCGATAAAAGCTGCCGCCCAGTGCGGCTCCTATCTCGTAGCGATAGTCCACATCGTCCTGTGCGCGCGAGCCGTTAAGGCATGCAAGCACAGCCATAAGCAGAACCAACGCTTTTTTCATCTTTCTTTATTCGCTTTTGTCGGCTTTAAGCCTGTTCAGATAACCTTTCCACAGCGTTCCCGTGCCGCTGCATACCAACCATATATGGTTGTCGTCGTCAGGAGTCATGAATATTTCCGTGGGTTTGCCTGTTTGGGCGGGAACCATTGTGGGAACTTTTACTTTTTTCCATGCTCTTGCACCGTCGGCGCTGGTATATACGTTTACGGTGTCGCCGTTTATGCCTGCGCAAAACAGTTTGCCGTCGTATTTCATCATGTTGAATCCTTTCAGATAAGGCAATGTGCGAGGAGTTTCCTCGGTGGTGGGGTAGTAGCTCCAGGCGTTATCTTCGGGATATACCTTGTTCATTTCCTTTTTCCAAGTCTCGGTTTTGCCGTCAAGGTATCCCACGCAAACAATGTTCTCTATGTTCGGATTGTTCACAGCCGGCAGTACGGCGGAATATATGTTTTCCGTGGGCAGAAAGGCTGTGGAGTTGTCGGCTTTCTCTTCTTTCCATGACTTGAGGTCGCTTGAGCTGTAGATTTTGCCCGAAACGGTTATGTACAACTCTTCGTCAGCAGCCAGAATCCTGTCGGGTACGAGCGAAGTGGCTGTTTCCGTCCAATCTGCGCCGTTTTCAGACTCCACGAGTCCCGATTCCGAAATTGCCACAAACTTACCGTTGAACAGGTTGATGCTCTTGGTTTGCAGTCCGTCCGTTCCCGAAATGTCTTTCTTTGTCCACAAGGCTACTCCCTCTCCTGTTTTGCGGGTCATTACCACGTTTGTTCCGTTTTTGCTGCCCCAAAGATACAGTTGTCCGTCTTTTGCTATCATCCGCATGCTTTCCAGTTTCGCCACGTCATTGTCGGCAGGCGAAGCGGCTACCCACGAATATGCATCGGGGTCGGCATTGTGAATTTTGATGTCTATGGTGTATGAACGGCTTCCCGAACCGTCCGAAGCAAATATCGTGAAAATTCTCGGTGAAGTGAAGTCGAGCGTGTCTTTAATGGAATACAGAGTATCTTTTCCGCTTTCCAAACGATAGCTCACAATGCCGTCGGCACTGAATGTGGTGAAATAGACCTTGTTCACCGCAGTTCCCACGGGCAGAGAGTCGCTGTTGAAAATACGGCGGTTTATCTGGTCGATATGCAGTGGATAGGCTGCGCCGGGAACGGTTATGCTGTAACTGGTGTCCTTGCCATTGTCGAGATACGTGTGATAAATGCGCGACAGATTCCCCAAAACAATGGCGTTTATTGCGCAATCCGAACTAAGCTCACTGCTCTTGTTGTCATCACCGCAACTCGCCAGAAATGTCAGGGCAAGTGCCGACATCACAACAAATGCAATTGGTTTCTTCATATAATATTTGCAATATATATTTTATCGGCAAAAGTAATTATATTATTCCTTTCCCGAAAATTTGAAAAGTTGTTTTATATTAAATCGGGACAAAAAACATGCTTTCCCGTTTTGGGACTCATACATGACGCTATAAAGAAGTTGTTTGCGGAATGTTTCGGAAGCTTTCCGCATGTAATGAAAAATACAAGGCACTTATTTTAAAATATGTGCCTTATGTTTTAAAATAAGTGCCTTGTATTTTTGAGCGTGTTAAGTGCTTGAAAAACAATGTGCGGGAAAGGGTCGGAAATTTGCCTTGAAATGTGGTGTTTTTGCGTCTGTTTTTTAGCTGCCGTGCCTCGGAATTTGAAAAATGTGAATATTGCAAGAAAAATTGTGTATATTCAAAAACAATTCATTTGATTTCCGTGTTGGATTTGTGGCGTGTGGTAATCTTTTTGTGGCTATATGTTATCTGATTATCAGAAAAATAAATGTAGAGTTGAGTGGAAATTTTGAAAATGCGGAATTTGAATCTTTTTGAATAAAGGATGAATAGAAAATGTTTTTATGCAAAGATTTTTGTATAAAAATTTGCTCACTATGAAAAAACGCAGTACTTTTGCAATTCGAAAAATCAAACAGAAAGAATGAAAGAAAAAGAAGTTCGTTTGGGGTTCATTCGTAAAATCTTGAACGACAAAAACATCAGCAGTCAGGAAGAACTGCTCGAAGAACTGAAAGCCGTGGGGCACGGTTCCACTCAGGCAACGCTTTCGCGCGACTTGCAACATCTGCGTGCCATACGTATTACCACCCAGTTCGGACAGGTGAGATATATATTGCCTAACAATCCCAACTATACCCATGCCATGCGCAAGAGTACGGGAAACAATGTTTCGCTCGAGGAATGTCTGCTCAACAACGAGGAGGGCGGAAAGACAATAATCCTGCATACCATTCCCGGCTTTGCTGCTGCTTTGGCGGGAACCATAGACAACAAACATTTCCCCCATATTGCCGCTACGCTTGCAGGCGATGACACCGTGATGGTGATAGGAAAAAAAGGAAGTTCCTGCGAAGAAATGGCTGCCGATCTCAAAGAGATTCTCCCGCAGATAGTGGCGAATCTTTGAGAAACGGGTGAAAGGAACGGATAGTAGTTTTTTATACATTACGAACAGGAAATGACTTACAATGATGGTATAGACGTGTTGGTTGCCGATGCGTCTCATGAAAAGTATGTGGACACCATATTGAAGACAATAGCCGATGCAGCAAAAGTGCGCGGCTCGGGAATAGCTTCAAGAACCCATGAATACGTGGCGCAAAAGATGCGCGAACGAAAAGCCATAATAGCTCTCCACGGAGAAGAGTTTGCCGGTTTTTGCTATATAGAAAGCTGGGAAGACAAACACTATGTGGCAAATTCCGGACTCATTGTAGTTCCGAAATTCAGGCAGCATCACCTTGCCACACGCATCAAGGAAACTGCCTTCACGCTCAGCCGTCTGCGCTGGCCTCATGCAAAGCTTTTCGGATTGACAAGTCAGGGCGCGGTGATGAAGATAAATACGAAACTCGGCTATGTTCCCGTGCCGCTTTGCGATCTTACGCAGGACGACGAGTATTGGAAGGGCTGCGGAACGCCCGATCATCCCTGCTGCATCAATTGTGATATTCTTGCGCGCACAGGCAGGAAATATTGTGTGTGTACCGGAATGCTCTACGATCCCGCCGACCACGAAGGAGAACCGCTTCCCGTGCAACTTCCGCCCGATGTGGTGAAAATGGCAAAGGATGCTGCTGCAAAAGGATTGAGATAAAAACTAACAACGCAATAATAAAAACATCATATAAAGCAATGGAAAAGAAAAAGAAAGTGGTTGTTGCCTACAGTGGCGGGCTTGACACTTCATACACGGTGATGTATCTTTCGCACGAACTGGGTTACGAAGTTTATGCGGCTTGTGCCAACACCGGCGGCTTCAGTAAGGAGCAGCTGGAAGCCAATGAAAAAAACGCATATAAGCTCGGCGCAACAAAATATGTAACTCTCGATGTAACGCAGGAGTATTACGAAAAAAGTTTGAAGTATATGGTTTTCGGCAATGTGCTTCGCAATAATTGCTATCCCATATCGGTTTCGAGCGAAAGGATTTTCCAGGCAATAGCAATAGCACGTTACGCCAACGAAGTGGGAGCAGACGCTATAGCTCACGGTTCCACGGGTGCCGGCAACGACCAGATTCGTTTCGACATGACTTTTCTCGTGATGGCTCCGGGTAAGGAAATCATCACCCTCACTCGTGATCGCGTGCTTACGCGCAAAGAAGAAATAGATTATCTCAACGACCACGGTTTCAAAGCCGATTTCGCAAAACTAAAATACTCCTACAACGTGGGTATATGGGGAACTTCGATTTGCGGAGGCGAAATTCTCGACAGCAATCAGGGACTTCCCGAATCGGCTTACCTAAAACATGCCACCGCCGAGGGAGAAAGAGAATTGAAAATAGGTTTCAAGAACGGCGAAATAGCAAGCGTGGACGGTAAAGAGTATGACGATAAAATCAAAGCCATTCAGGAAATAGAAAAGATAGGTGCTGCTTATGCCATAGGGCGTGATTGTCATGTGGGCGACACTATCGTGGGACTCAAAGGGCGTGTTGGTTTTGAAGCTGCCGCACCTATGCTGATAATCGGGGCACACCGTTTCCTCGAAAAGTACACTCTTTCGAAATGGCAGCAGTATTGGAAAGACCAGGTGTCGAATTGGTACGGCATGTTCCTGCATGAGAGCCAGTACATGGAACCTGTGATGACCGATATAGAAGCCATGCTCACTTCTTCGCAGCGTAATGTGAACGGTGTGGTAACTCTTAAGCTTCGTCCCTATTCTTTCGAAACCGTAGGGGTGGATTCCAAAGACGATTTGGTAAAGAATCCGTTCGGAGAGTACGGAGAAACTCAAAAAGGTTGGACTTCCGAAGAGGCAAAAGGCTTCATAAAGGTAACATCCACGCCTTTGCGCATATATTATTCCAAACATAAGGATGAACGTCGGTAATCAGCGTATGATAAAGGTAGGAATTGTAGGCGCGGCGGGTTATGCGGCGGGCGAACTTATAAGAGTTTTGCTCAATCACCCGCAGGCGGAGATTGTTTTCGCCAATTCGGGGAGCAATGCGGGAAATCTTTTCTCGGATGTCCATGAAGGTTTGCTCGGAGATACCGATTTGCGATTCACCGACGAGCTTCCGTTTGAAAAGATTGACGTTTTGTTTATCTGCCTGGGGCATGGCAAGAGTGAGGAATTCCTTAAAAACAATCCCGTGCCCGCGAACGTAAAAATCATAGACTTTGCTCAGGATTTCAGAATAGCAACTCCGGGAAACGATTACGTTTACGGTTTGCCCGAAACCCATCGCTCTCTCATAGCCAAGGCACAACACGTAGCCAATCCGGGATGTTTTGCCACCTGCATACAACTCGCGCTGCTGCCGCTGGCTAAGGCGGGAGTCTTGAAGGGAGATGTTGTGATCAATGCCATAACAGGCAGCACCGGTGCGGGAGTAAAACCGCAGCCCACCACACATTTCAGCTGGCGCAACGGAAACATGAGCGTTTACAAGGTGTTCACTCATCAGCATTTGCTTGAAATAAACCAAAGCATCAGAGAATTTCAACCCGATTTCGGAGGAGATTTGGATTTTGTGCCTTATCGCGGCGACTTTGCGCGCGGCATTTTCACCACCGTCTTCATGCGCACCGGATTGTCGCAGGAAGAAATCGACAAATGTTACTCGATGTATGCAGGAGAACCGTTCACCCACTACGTGTCTCGCGACATTGACTTGAAACAAGTGGTCAACACCAACCGCGCACTTGTTCATGCTCAAAAATATGGCGACCGTCTGCTCGTTACGTCGGTCATCGACAATCTTTTGAAGGGTGCTGCGGGTCAGGCAGTGGAGAATATGAACATCATGTTCGGCATTGCCGAGGATGCGGGACTTAAACTGAAGGCTGCGGCTTTCTAAAAAACAAATTCAACAATGAAACCATTTGACGTTTTTCCATTATATGATGTAGAAATAGTTCGCGGACGCGGATGCAACGTTTGGGATGCCGACGACAACAAGTATCTTGACCTTTACGGCGGACATGCCGTGATAAGTATCGGACACTGCCATCCTCATTATATAGAATGTGTGAGTCGTCAGCTCAATCGTCTCGGATTTTATTCCAATTCGGTGCAAAACCATTTGCAAACCGAGTTTGCGGAACGCTTGGGCAAAGCCTCGGGCTACGAAGACTATTCGCTGTTTCTTATCAACTCGGGAGCGGAAGCCAACGAAAACGCGCTAAAGCTTGCTTCGTTTTACAACGGACGCACAAGAGTGATTGCTTCTGCGGGAGCTTTTCACGGACGTACATCGCTTGCGGTGGAAGCTACCGATAACCCCAAAATCAATGCGCCCATCAACAAAAACAGTCATGTTACCTTCCTTCCGCTCAACGACACCGAGGCATTTGTAAGCGAGATAGCCAAAGGCGATGTCTGTGCCGTGATTGTGGAGTGCATACAGGGTGTGGGCGGAATACATTTGGCAAACAAAGAATTTATGCAGGCGGTGCGCAAGGCATGCGACGAGCACAACACGGTGCTTGTTTGCGACGAAGTGCAATGCGGCTACGGACGAAGCGGAAAGTTCTTTGCCCACCAGTATCTCGATGTCAAGCCCGACCTTATAACCGTTGCCAAAGGCATAGCCTGCGGATTTCCCATGGGAGGGCTTCTGATTTCACCGAAATTCAAACCTGTTTACGGAATGCTCGGCACAACGTTCGGCGGAAACCATTTGGCATGTGTTGCCGCGCTTGCCGTGCTCGACGTAATAGAGAACGAAAAACTCGTGAGCAATGCTGCAGAGGTTGGAGAGCATATCATGGACCGCTGCAGGGAGATAGAGGAAATAAAAGATATACGCGGACGCGGACTGATGATAGGTCTTGAATTCGACAAACCCGTTAAGGAATTGCGAAAGAACCTTATTTTCGAGCAGCGCGTGTTTACCGGCGGAGCGGGAACAAACATCCTGCGTCTGTTGCCGCCTCTCTGTCTCACCACAGGGCAGGCCGACGATTTCGTGGAACGTCTTAAAAATGCTCTTGTCAAGTTTTAGACCATAGCAAATCCATTTATAACTACACAGAATTATTACGTTTGCGACCCGCACGCTTCTTAACCGAAATGTGCGGGTTGTTTTTTGCACTCAATGGGCGGATTTTTTCCGAGATCGGGAGTTTTTTCACAACGATATGTATTGTGCAAAAAACACACATGGCTTATCGTAAAAAACATAAGGCACATATTTTAAAATAAGTGCCTTGTATTTTTGACGTTTTCAAACATCTGAAAAACAGTAACTTGTAAAACGACGTTTTTGAGGTGTTTTTTGCCGTTTTTAAGCCGTGTTTTCAAACCGTTATGCGAGTCTCCGGCGGCGGTGTGCCGGATGTGATGGGCGGGATGGGAGTGTCGCGCTGTTTTATGCCCGGAAATGCCGGCGGAAACACGGGTCAAAGCACACGCAAGCGGTTAGAACGTTTGGTTAACAAGAATAAAAGAAATGTAAAGTAAATCTGACAAAATAAAAAGTTGCAAATAAAAAATTCTGCACGGAGAAAATGTCGGCGAAATTTTAACATTTTGTCGTTTTGTCTTTTTTTACATCCCGATTTTAGTTTGAAATTCGGAACGAAATGGAAATAATTGGGAAAAACGGCATAAAGCATTGCTGTTTTGTTAAAAAACGAAGAAAAGTACCTGTTTACACCCTGTAAAAATAATATAATGGAATCTTTTTGCAGTTAAAAGAATTTTCTACTTTTGCAAAAATGTATGAAGTAGCCAAGGTAAAGTTGAAATTGACGGCAGTTTATATATAATAATGTATATGTGCGACCGTAAGTCGTGAACAGACTGTAAAAAACGTTATCGCAATCATAAGAGATTATACATATAATAAACAATACAAATAACTAAGTTTAATCTAAAAAGTAAGATTATGGGTAAAAAATTGATGATGCTTTTATTGGGAGCTTTCACTTGCCTCCTCGTAAACGCTCAAGTCAAGACCGTAACCGGACACGTAACTTCCGCAGACAACGGCGAGCCGTTGATTGGCGTTAGTGTCAGCGTTCCCGGAACCACAATCGGTGTGAATACCGATGCAGACGGTCGCTTCACGCTTTCAAACCTTCCCGCATCTGCAAAACAGCTTCGTTTCTCGTTCATAGGAATGGAAGCACAGGTGCTCCCGGTAAAAAGCGTGATGAATGTTTCACTCAAATCCAACGACAAAATGCTTGGCGGCGTTGTTGTAACCGCGCTTGGCATTAAACGTTCGGAAAAGTCGTTGGGTTATTCGGCAACTTCGGTTAATACGGAAGACCTCGTGGAAACCCGCAACGCCAACATCATGCAGGGCTTGCAGGGAAAGATTGCCGGTGTGTCAATTTCAAACAACAGTGATCCCGGATCAACCAACAGTGTGATCATCCGTGGTTTCTCTTCGCTTGCAAAGACCAACCAGCCGTTGTATGTGATTGACGGTGTGCCTATGAGCAATGAAGCCATTCAGAGTACCGATGAGTTGAACCACAACTACGACTTCGGTAGCGGCGCAAACGCCATAAACCCGGACGATGTCGAAAATATGACAGTCCTTAAAGGTGCGGCAGCTACAGCACTTTATGGTTCACGCGCAGCAAACGGTGTGATAATGATTACAACCAAAAAAGGTAAGAAACGCGACAAAGGCGTAGGCATTACTTATAATGGCGGTATTCAGTTCTCCAATGTTGCCCGTCTCGTAGAGATGCAAAATCGTTTCGGTCAGGGCGCAAGCGGCGAGCATCTAGCTATTGAAAACGGTTCTTGGGGTCCTCGTTTCGATGGTCTTGAGAGAGTTTACGGCTATGTTTATGACAACTCACAGCGTGTGAAGAGCTATAAAGCAATCAAGAACAACATACGTGATTACTTCGATACCGGCGTAATGTTCAACAACAGCGTTTCGTTAGACGGTGCTACCGATAAGAGCAACTTCTTTGTTTCGCTCTCGAACATCAACAATAATGGTGTCTATCCTACACGTTCCGATGCTTATAATAAGTACACATTCACTTCGAACGGTAGCTATACGGTGAACAACAAGCTCACATTCTCGTCTTCGTTGAGCTATTCTTACCAGAAGAACAACTTCGTTTCAACCGGTCAGAAACTTAATCCTATTTTCTCTCTTTACAATGTTCCCCGCGACATTAGTATTACCGCGCAGAAAGACCTCAGTAATCCGTTCAATACTCCGGGTTATTACTTTACTCCTTACAATGCAACCAACCCTTATTACATTCTCAAGAACTATCTTGACGAAGCGGAAATGGACAAACTTTGGGGTAAATTCCAGGCTGACTACAATATCTTTGACTTCTTGAAGTTCACATACCGTGTAGGTATGGACTACACAATCCATAAAACACGCAACGGTATTCCTAACATGAGCGTGCTTTGGGCAGGAACTCCCAACTGGGACAACAACTCTGACATCAGTTCTCAGACCGGTTGGGTTTACACTATGGACCGCAAAGAGCGTCTCATTGATCAAGACTTTATGCTCAACTTCTCTAAACCTATAGATGAAGATTTCAACTTGAACGCTATCCTCGGTCTTAACACTCATGAGCGTAAGCTTTCCATAGCTTCCCAGGAAGTAAGCAGCCTTGACATTCCTACATGGTTCAACACTGCAAACTCCGGTAGCACTCCTGCGGTAGTAGATCATTTCTTTCATTCACGTCTCATAGGTCTCTATGGTCAAGTGGAAGGTTCTTGGAAAGATATGGTTTTCCTCAACGTTACAGCACGTAACGACTGGTCTTCGACTCTTCCCAAGGCAGAACGTTCATATTTCTATCCGGGTATCACCGGCAGTTTCATTTTCACGGAACTCATTCCCAAAGATCTTAAGGACATTATCTCATTCGGTAAAGTTCGTGTGGCTTGGGGTAAGACCGGTAACGATGCAGATTGGTATTCAACCCAGAACGTCTATGCACAGGCTGGAGCCGATGGTTCCGGTTTCGGGGGAATTGATTTCCCTCTCGGAGGTCTCAACGCATTTACCCTTTCAAACATAATGGGTAATAACAAACTTAAACCTGAAATGACAACAGAATGGGAATTTGGTCTCAACATGGCATTCTTCCGTAACCGTTTGTCATTTGACTTTGCTTACTACAACCGTAGCACAAACAACCAGACACTTGCCATGAACCTTGACCCGGGTACAGGTTTTACTCGTCGTTATGTAAACATAGGCGAAATAACCAACAAGGGTGTGGAACTTCTCGTACAAGGCACTCCTATCAAAACTCGCGATTGGCAGTGGGATCTTAATATGAACTGGAGTCTCAACCGTTCAAAGGTTGTAAGCCTTCCCAAAGACCTTGGTACAGAAATCGGAATCTTCGGTTTCAGCGGTGGAACTTCTCTCTACGCAGTTAAGGGCAAACCCCTCGGCGTATACAAAGATCAGAGACTCGAGCGCGACCCTGAAGGACACGTAGTAGTGGCAGCAAATACAGGTCTTCCTGTAAAGAGCGACAAATACGAATATTGCGGCGACATGAACCACAAATACACTCTCGGTTGGGGTACTACACTTCGTTGGAAAGACATTAGTCTTACAGCAAACATGGAAGCTCGCGTAGGTGGTAAGATGTATACACGTACAAAAGGTGTTACATTCTTCACCGGTGTTGCAAAGCAAACAGTTTACAACGATCGTAAACCGTTCATCGTACCTAATTCTGTAAACAAAGTTACTGCTGATGACGGTAGCGTATCATACGTAGAAAATACAACCGCTTTGGATTACAACTATATCCAGAGCTATTGGGCAGACCAATACGATTGCGATGCTTCAAACCTCGTGAGTCGCGGTTTTGTAAAGCTTCGTGATGTGGCTGTAACTTGGAATCTCCCGAAGAAATGGATTGACAAGACATTCCTTACCGGTGCTTCCGTTTCGTTCTTCGGTCGCAACCTCCTTATGTGGACTCCGAGCGACAACACATTTGTTGATCCCGAGAACACTTCTGTAAGCGGCGACTTGGCTGCAATGTTTGGTGAATACGGAGCTAACCCGTCAACACGCAGCTACGGTTTCAACATTAAGATCAGCTTCTAAACATAAGAACAGATAAGCATGAAAAAAATATTATTATTGTCAGCAATAGGGCTTGCCACACTTACGGGTTGCGGCAGCCTTGACATCAACGAAGATCCTAACAACCCGAGTGGCGAAAAGGTAAGCGTTAGTCTTATCATGCCCGCTGCACAAAACTATGTGGCTGTTGTGGCAGGTGATGGTATGTATAACGTTGCCGGTTTCTTCGTTCAGTATTACGAGCAGGCTCCTACCGCAAACCAGTATAACAAATATACTTGGTATCAACTCACGTCAGACGACAATATTTCCGACCGTTGGTACAGTAGTATCTATGCCGGTGCGCTTCAGGACATCGAAGAAATAAAGAATAAGACTAAAAACACCTATGATCTCTTTGCTGCAACCGCTCTTCGCGCGTATGCTTTGCAAATAATGGTAGATGCTACCGGTGAAACTCCTTACACCGAGGCAAACAGGGGTTCAAGCATTCAGAAACCCAAGTATGACAACGGTGAAACGGTTTATGCCGGCATTCTTAAGGAACTCGATGATGCGGAAGCTGCTCTCAATTCCGAAGACAGAGCAATGGACGGCAAAGATCTTATTGCCGGTGGCGACATTAACCAGTGGAAAGGTTTTGCAAATGCTCTCCGTGTTCGCATGTACCTTCGCATGATTCAGGCAGGAATAGATGTTGCCGACTACACAGCAAAACTTAAGAATGTTGTCAGCAAAGATGAATTCTTTACGGGTAATTTTGAATACCAGCCGGGTTTCCAAGATCAAAAAGCAAAGGATAATCCTTGGTATGAATCCAACAAACGTACTCTTGCTCCCAACCACGTAGGTGCTTATCCTATCATAAGCTACATGAGCATCACCAATGACCCGCGTATTGCTTATACTTTCACAAAGGCAACCACAGGAGACAACGAAGGTAAGTATGCAGGTCGTCTTCCCGGTACACACCTGCAGACCGGTTACACTTACAAGGACAACGGTGTGTTCAGCTGCCTCAACTATTATCCTACAAAAGCTGTTGAGTTCTTTACTCAGGCTGAGTTGCAGTTCTTGCTCTCTGAGGTATACCTCAAATACTTCAACGATGAAGCAAAAGCTAAGGCTGCATACGAGGCAGGTGTTAAGGCAGACTTCGAAACTCGTGAGATAGACGGTGCTGATGAATTCCTTGCACAGAGCCGCACATCTTGGGATGCTCAAAGCGGAAACGATGCAAAGCTCAAGCTCGTTTACATGCAGAAATGGGTAGCTCTCCTTTATATGGATCACATGGAAGCTTGGTCAGAGCAACGTCGTACCAACGTTCCTTCTTGGGGTCTTACCGGAAAGGAATTCGAGGCAGACAATACCAAGTATGTTGCAGGTGATCTTATCTATCCCTATCGTGATGACCTTGGCAGCAAGGCAGTTCCTTTGCGCGTGTTCTACTCAACTTCGAGCAAGAACCTCAACGAAAATGTTCCCGAACAGCCTGCTCTTACAACTCCGGTATTCTGGGATAAATAATATTTGAAACAGTTAATATGACATTCAAAATGAAAAAAATTATAAGTTTGTTCGCACTTGCCGCATTCGTGCTTGTAGGCTTCAGCTCCTGCGATTACGATGGTAAAGACGATGCGTATGTCACACATTACGTTTCCATTGATTTGAAAGAGGGCGATACATATCTTGTGGCAAAAGGTTCCACATACACCGACCCTGGATATACCGCTACGGAAGGTACGGAAGATGTAACTTCCAAGGTAACTGTCAGTGGAGATGTTGATGCCAACAAGATGGGTATATACAATGTTACCTACTCTGCGGTAAACAAGGACGGTTTCTCCGCTTCTGTTACCCGCAAGGTTCTTGTTTATGACCCTGAAGTTACTACAAACATCAGCGGTACTTACAAAGTTACCAGCACTGACGGTTCGCAGTCTTTGTTTGACAGATATCCCGTAATAGGAAACTCTGTAACTCTCACACAGCTTGCTCCCGGTTTGTATTCTATCAGCGACTATTGGGCAGGTCTCTATGCTGTTACGGTTGGTTACGGTGCTGCTTATGCCTGCAAGGGTTACTTTGCTTTCGGCAAGGATAACAGCATAACAGGTATTTCAAGCTCCGACCCCTGGAACTCTGAAATGACAAGCGTTACGGGTAGCTACGATCCTGCAACCGGTAAGGTTAAGATGGACGTTATTATCAATTACCACCTTGTTATGGAGTTGGCGAAATAAATTAAACTAAAAACAGAATTTCAATCATGAAGAAATATCTTTTTTTGATAGCAGCAGCTTTGACAATGGGCTTCACCTCTTGCGACAGCGATCCCAGCGACAGCAGCACAAATGCCGGCGGCACAAAGGTTGAGAAATTGGCAGGCGCATGGGTGGTAGATGTCTTTACATGCGATGAGCAAGGCGATGTTGCAAATATCGACAATTGGAATTGGGAAGATCAAGGCGCTTTCGGCAGTGATCTCATGACCTACAACACTGCTGCCAACAAAGGCAACGAGATGTGGGTTGACGATCAGGGAGAAAGCAACTTCGGCGGCGTTAACGACTACAGCCATAAGGTGAAAGTTAACGTTAAGGGCATGACATTCTCCGTAAACGAAGGCGAGAATGAATACGGCTCTCCCGTTACAATCGTAGGCGGTAAGGTGTTGAAAAACGCTGCAACCGTTGAGAAAGATCGTGGTCAGAGCATCAAGACCGACAGCATAGTTTACTATGTTAAGGTTAACGGTACCGAGTACGGTTATCTCAAGATTTCCGGATATTTGAGCGCATCAACCGGAACCAACTAATAGAGATTGTAATAACATTACAAAATAAGGTCTTCCCCGGGCATATTTTGCCCGGGGAAGACTTGTTTTATAAAGCCCGAAAAACGATATTGGATTTCAGACAGTTGGAATGCCGAAAAATACAAGGCACTTATTTTAAAATAAGTGCCTTGTATTTTAAAATATGTGCCTTATGTTTTTTCTTACATCCCATGTCTGTAAAAACAGGTCTTGAAAGCGTTGAATTTTTTGAGGGAAGCGGTGTCTGAAAACGACACGTTGTTAGCCTTCACATACTCTCATTTTTACAGGTCTCTTAAAAGTGTTATGCTATATGCGGTATGCGGAAAAATGCGAAAGGAAAGTTCCTAAACATGTTGATGTACCCCCAAGTTAAGTACCTTGCCGTTTGATGTAGAATACATCCGTCATGGGAAATATGGGGTATGTGTCATTAGTAAGGTGCTACGGGAACTTGCAATTTCAACATGTGCAGGAGCGTTTGCATTGTGTTTTATGAGGAATGGCTTATGATTGATTATTGGTTATCTGCGTTTCGGGACATGTGCAACAAGCTCCATAAGAAAAGACGTGCCTCAGGGTACAAGTCCGTTGGGTTTGGTAGTATGTGCCGGGTTCCCCCAAAGGAAAGGCGAGCAGGGGGTGCAAGTTCCCGAAAATTTATTGCGAAAAGAGACTGAATGAAATTAATAAACGGAACGTTTGGGGATTTGTGAGGTGTGCCCCGTAAAGAAAGGTGTTAATAAACTTGCGCGTTTCGTTTTTATGGAAACGTGTATCATGTACTCCCAAAGGAATGCCTTGCGGTGGAAAGATATCGGGTTGTGTGTTCGAATGTGCGCGGTGCGGACGCGGTTTTTATGCGTTCGGTCTATAAAAACTGGTCAAGGCTGTGCTTCAGGTTTACAAGCTCGATGCGTATGTTTTTAAGCTTTTCAATCACCTCGGTTGTCTGCTGTTCGCCGCTGTGATTCTTGTTCAGCGCATCGCGTGCGGCTGCGAGTTTAAGCCCGCGAACTTTCACGAGGTTGTATATCAGGCGCACCTGCTCAATGTCGTCGCGACTGTATTGCCTGATGTTTCGCCCGCTTTTTCGCGGCTTTATCTGCGGAAACTGTTTTTCCCAAAACCTGAGGAGGGTCTCGGAAACGTTGAACATTTTCGCTACTTCGCTTATCGAGTAGTATAGTTTCAAGTCTTTGTTCTCGGATAAAGGCATGGGCTGTAAATGAGTTTAATTCGCTTGTTCTTGCAAAAATAAATAAAACGGCGTAACTTTGCAACGATTTTACTTTGAAATTTATAGAGTCATGATGACAGCAAACGAAATAAGGGAATCTTTCAAACAGTTTTTCCAATCAAAAGGACATCTTATAGTGCCTTCCGCTCCCATTGTGGTTAAGGACGATCCCACGCTTATGTTCACCAACGCGGGCATGAATCAGTTTAAGGACATTATTTTGGGAAATGTGAAGCCCAAGAGCCGCCGCTGCACGGATTCGCAGAAATGCCTGCGCGTAAGCGGTAAGCACAACGACCTTGAAGAGGTGGGACATGACACTTATCATCACACAATGTTCGAGATGCTTGGCAACTGGAGCTTTGGTGATTATTTCAAGAAGGAAGCCATTGGCTGGGCTTACGAATTTCTTGTGGACGTTCTTAAGATTGAGAAAAAAGATTTGTATGTAACCGTTTTCGAAGGTGCGCCAACCGAAGGTCTGGAACGCGACAACGAAGCTGCGGGATACTGGGGCGAGTTTTTCCCCGAAGACCATATTATTAATGGTAACAAACACGATAATTTTTGGGAAATGGGTGATACGGGTCCTTGCGGACCTTGTTCGGAGATTCACATAGATCTTCGTCCCGAAGACGAGAAGAAAAAAGTCAGCGGTGCTTCGCTCGTTAACAAAGACAATCCTCTGGTCATAGAAATCTGGAATCTTGTGTTCATGCAGTATAATCGCAAAGCCGACGGTTCACTCGAGCCGCTGCCCGCCAGAGTTATTGACACCGGTATGGGATTTGAGCGTCTTTGTCGTGTGCTTCAGGGAAAGGATTCCAATTACGATACCGACATTTTCCAACCTATAATAAAGAAGATTTCGGAACTTTGCGGCAAGAAATATGGCGTTGACGAAAAGACCGATGTTGCTATGCGCGTTGTGGCAGATCATATTCGCGCCATTGCTTTCTCTATTGCCGACGGACAGTTGCCCGACAATGCAAAAGCCGGTTATGTGATACGACGTATATTGCGCCGCGCCGTAAGATACGCATATACTTTCCTCGAACAGAAAGAAGCATTCATATATAAGCTCCTGCCCACACTCGTAGACGAAATGGGAGATTCTTATCCCGAACTTCGTGCACAGAAAGTGCTTGTGGGTCGCGTCATAAAGGAAGAAGAAGATTCTTTCCTCCGTACTCTTTCCACCGGCATCAATCTTCTTGACAACATAATAAACGAAACCCGTGCGGCAGGCAAGACACAAATCGAAGGAATCAAAGCTTTCACGCTCTTCGATACGTTCGGTTTCCCGTTAGACCTCACTGAACTCATTTGTTCAGAGAACGGAATGACGGTAGACGAGGAAGGTTTTGCCGACGAAATGCAAAAACAGAAAGAACGTGCGCGAAACGCAGCTCAGGTTGAGCTTGGCGACTGGATAACAGTGAATGGCGGCGAAGAGAAGTTCGTTGGCTGGGACACTACAGAGAGCGAATGCCATATCACGAGGTATCGTGTGGTGGAGCAAAAGAAGAAGAAACATTACGAAATAGTTCTCGACACCACGCCGTTCTATGCAGAAATGGGCGGACAAGTTGGCGACCACGGCAAACTTGTCAGCGAATTTGAAACGATTGACATCATAGATACAAAACGTGAGAACAATCTTGCGCTTCACATTGCCAATAAACTTCCGGAGCATCCCGAAGTTGCGTTCAAGGCTGTGGTTGATAAGAAATGGCGCAGAGACAGCGAGGCAAACCACACTGCAACCCACTTGTTGGACTTTGCGTTGCGCACAGTGCTCGGAAGCCATGTGGAACAAAAAGGCTCGCTTGTAACACCTGATTATTTGCGTTTCGACTTCTCGCATTTCCAAAAGGTAACGCCCGAAGAACTGCGCAAGGTTGAAAGAATTGTCAACGCTGCCGTTCGCGAAGATATTCCGTTTGAAGAATATCGTGATACACCCATTGAGGAGGCTAAAAAGTTAGGCGCAATTGCTCTCTTTGGCGAGAAATACGGCGACAAGGTGAGAGTTGTGAAGTTCGGTAAGAGCGTTGAGTTCTGCGGAGGTTGTCATGCCAAGAGCACCGGGCGTATCGGTTTGTTCCACATCATTTCCGAAAGTTCCGTTGCCGCAGGTGTAAGGCGCATTGAGGCTGTAACCGGTGCCACTGCCGAAGAACTTGTTTACAAAGCCGAGGATTTGCTCAACGGTTTGAAGCTTCTTTTCAACAATGCCAAGGACCTCACCGCCGTTATCAAGAAAACAGTGGAGGAGAATAGTGATTTACACAAACGCATAGATGGTTTTGTTCAGAAACAGGTGGAAGATTTGAAGAATGCCCTTATAAAGCGTGCCGAAAACCGCGATGGCATAACGGTTGTCAAGAGTGTTCTGCCCATTAAGCCGGATGCTGCCAAGGATCTTGCATTCAAGATTTCTGCAGCGGTGCCCGAGAACCTTTTCTGCGTACTCGGCACAGTGGCAGACGATAAACCCATGCTCACTCTCATGATTAGCAAGAATCTTGTCAAGGATCATGACCTCAATGCGGGCAAGATTGTACGTGAAGCCGCAAAACTTATTCAGGGCGGCGGTGGCGGTGCGCCTCATTTCGCTACTGCGGGCGGTCATAACCTTGACGGTTTGAATGCTGCCCTTGACAAAGCGTTGGAAGTGGCAGGTATTTGAAATTAGTTCTTAATCCGTATAAATCGAGTCCCGCGTCAGCAAAATGATGCGGGACTTTTTTCATGCCCCGGGCGTTAGCCGAAAAAACACATGGCTTATCGCAAAAAATACAAGCCATGTATTTTAAAATACAAGGCACTTATTTTAAAATATGTGCCTTATATTTTTGACCTTTTCAAATGTCTGAAACACAAGAACTTATAAAAGTCTTCTGTTTTGCTGTAAAAAGGTGATTTTCAGAATGTTGTAAAAAATGCACAAATCTCGCGTTTTCCTATCGAAAGCATTGTCGTTGCGCAGGGAGTCATGCGGCTTGTGGCGTGCGGTTTCAGCGGGCATAAAAACCGAAAGCCGGACTCCTGCGAGTCCGGCTTTCGGTGTATGTAGTCAGTGTCGTTGTCTTAAAAATAGCTTGAACCGTCGAAACAGTGGGTGCATATCTGACATTTGGGCAACCCTATGGCTTTTACGAGGTTCTCCACGGTGTTGAATCGCAGTGAAGTCAGCCCGAGTTTTGTTCTTATGATTTCCACCATGCGTTTGTACTCCGGCGAGTCGGTTGTGGCGTATGCCTCAAGGTTTTTGTTCATGTCGCCTTCCTGTTCCTGAATTATGCGGCGCGTAATCAGTTCGAGGTCGCTGCGTGAAGAAGTGAAACCTATATAGTTGCAGCCGTAAACAAGCGGGGGACATGAAATTCTGACATGCGCTTCGCGTATGCCGCAATCGTAAAGCATTTTCACATTGTCGCGCAACTGTGTGCCGCGAACAATCGAGTCGTCGCAGAAAAGCACGCTCTTGCCTTTCAAAATGGCTTCGTTGGGGATAAGTTTCATTTTCGCCACAAATTCGCGGCGTGTCTGATTGCTCGGAGTAAAGCTTCGCGGCCATGTGGGCGTATATTTCGATATGGCTCTCTTATATGGTTTCTTCATTCCCGCAGCATATCCGTATGCCATGCCCACGCCCGAATCGGGTATGCCGCATACGCAGTCCACATCGGTGTTGTCTTCTTTTCCCATGGTTTCTCCGCAGGTGAAACGCACTTTCTCCACATTGATGTTCTCGTATGAAGAAGTGGGGAAACCGTAGTAAACCCAAAGAAAAGAGCAAATCTGCATTTTTTCGTTGGGTTTGCGCAGTTGCTCAAGGTTTTCGGCGTCAATGCTCACGATTTCTCCCGGTCCTATGTTCCTTACCTCCGAATATCCGAGGTTGGGGAAAGCCGTTGTCTCGCTTGCCACTGCGTATGCACCGTCTTTTTTACCAATCACTATGGGTGTGCGTCCCAGTTTGTCGCGTGCGGCAATAATTTTGCCCTCGTCGGTGAGCATCAGAAGGGAGCACGAACCTTTCACCTTGCGATAAACGTTCTCAATGCCCTCAACAATGGTTTTACCCTGCACAATGAGCAGAGCCACAAGCTCCGTCTGGTTGGTTTTGCCCGAGGAAAGTTCGGCAAAGTGCTGCTTGTTTTCGAGCATCTCGTTTTCCAGCTCGCCGATGTTTGTGATTTTAGCCACAGTAACAATGGCAAATCTTCCGAGATGCGAGTTTATGACTATTGGCTGGGCATCTGTGTCGCTTATGATCCCTATGCCGGCGTTTCCCTTGAATTTGTCAAGCTCGTCTTCGAACTTGCTGCGGAAATAAGCGTTTTCGAGATTATGTATGCTTCGTTGGAAACCCTCTTCCTTGGTGAATGTTGCCATTCCGGCGCGTCTTGTGCCGAGATGAGTGTGATAGTCTGTGCCGTAAAACAAATCGTTTACGCACGGACACATGGATACTGTTCCGAAAAATCCTCCCATAAATTATGATTCTTATGTATCGAGTGTAAATATCCGCAAAATTAAGAATTATGTGCGAAATGAATGCGTGCCACGGCTTTTTATTGAGCCGCGCAATGCAAAACCGGAGGCGGCAGAGCCATCCGCTCCCGAAAATGAGCCTCGCCGCTGTTTGTTAAGCCCCGACCGAAAGACAGACAAAGCCCGTGCGACATTAAAATACCGTGCTAACTTTGTTTATGTGGTTTTTGCTTTGTACTTTTGCATTAATAATGCGCTTTATATCCTTGCATGTGCAGGGTGCGGGCGGACAAATTGAAAACTGAAATGGAATTTACAGCCGGACAAATAGCCGCATTTCTTGGCGGAAGCATTGTGGGAAACGAGAATGCAAGTGTTAACACGTTTTCGAACATTGATTCGGCAAAGAACGGCGCACTCACTTTCTTTTATGCCAAAGAGTACGAGAACTATGTTTATGAAACCGATGCGAGCATAGTGCTTGTGCCTGAGTATTTCGAACCTGCGCGTGAGGTTAAAGCCACACTGATAAAGGTTAAAGACCCTCGCGAATCGGTGGCGAGACTTCTGAATCTCTACGAGCAGAGCAAACCCAAACGCAAAGGGGTGAGCGAACGCGCGTATGTGAGCGAAACCGCCAAATTGGGCAAAGACGTTTACGTGGGTCCGTTGGCTTATGTAGGCGATGGCGTTGTAGTGGGCGACGGAACGCAGATTTATCCCAATGCAACCATTGAAGAACATTCCGTGATAGGAAGCAACTGCATAATATATCCCAACGTGTCCGTTTATCACCATTGCAAAATAGGTTCGGGCGTTATACTCCATTCCGGATGCGTCATAGGAGCCGACGGATTCGGTTTCGCACCAACACCGGACGGCTACGAAAAGATTCCGCAGATAGGAAACGTGGAAATAGGCGACAACGTGGAAATTGGAGCAAACACGTGTGTGGACCGTTCCATGATGGGAACAACCAAAATAGGCAACGGCGTAAAACTCGACAATCTTGTGCAGATAGCTCACAATGATGAAATAGGCGCAAACACAGTGATGTCGGCGCAAGTGGGAGTGGCAGGCTCTACAAAGATAGGCGAATGGTGCATGTTCGGAGGTCAGGTAGGAATAACGGGACATGCCAAAATCGCATCGCGCACACATTCCGGAGCACAGGCGGGTATAGCCGGACCAATACTGAAAGAAGGACAAACTGTTCTCGGTTCGCCGGCAATAGATGCCCGACGCTTTGCAAAGGCAGCGGCTGTGTTCCGCAATCTTCCCGAAATGTTCAGACAGGTGAACGAAATGAAAAGGGAAATGGACAAACAAAAAAACGAAAACAAAGAAAAATAAGAATATCATGCTTAAACAGACAACACTCAACGGCAGTTTCTCTCTCTACGGAAAAGGACTGCATACGGGTTTGAACCTTACTGTTACTTTCAATCCCGCACCCGAGAACTCCGGATACAAAATACAAAGAATAGATCTTGAAGGTGAACCGATAATTCCGGCTATTGCCGAAAACGTAGTGGAAACTACGCGCGGCACAGTGGTAGCCAAGGGCGACGCACGCTGTTCTACCATTGAACATGCCATGGCTGCGCTTTACGCTCTGGGAATAGACAACTGCCTCATGCAGGTTAACGGTCCCGAATTCCCTATTCTCGACGGTTCTTCGGCTCCTTTCGTTGAAAACATACAACGTGTGGGTGTGAAAGAGCTTAATGCACCGAAAGATTACTATATCATAAAGAAAAAAATAGAGGTTCATGATGAAGAAACCGGCTCGTCGGTAATGATTCTTCCCGACGAGGAATTCAGCATAACGGCTATGATTTCCTATGGGTCAAAGTGGTTTTCAAGTCAGTTCGCAACTCTTGACAGTCTTTCCAATTTTATCGAAGAAGTTTCCTCTGCCCGCACATTTGTTTTCATGCGTGAGGTGGAACCTTTGCTTCAGGCGGGACTCATAAAGGGAGGCGATCTTGACAATGCCATAGTTATTTACGAACAGGAGATTAGTCAGGAGCGTCTTGACCAGATTGCCGATGAAATGAAGGTACCTCATCGCGATGCCACCAAGCTTGGCTTCATTTCTCACCGTCCTTTGAAGTGGGCAAACGAACCTGCGCGCCATAAACTCCTTGACATTGTTGGCGACATGGCTCTTGTTGGTCGCCCGATCAAAGGTAGAATTATAGCAACCCGTCCCGGTCATACAATAAACAATAAGTTTGCACGCGAACTGCGTCGTGAAATCCGCGCTCACGAAATTCAGGCTCCGCATTACGATCCTAATGAGGAACCAATCATGGATGTTAATCGCATTCGCCAACTTCTTCCTCACCGTTACCCCATGCAGCTTGTCGACAAGGTAATTGCCATGGGTTCAAACCAGATTGTTGCCGTTAAGAACGTAACTGCCAACGAACCTTTCTTTCAGGGTCATTTTCCGCAGGAACCTGTTATGCCCGGTGTGCTTCAAGTTGAGGCAATGGCGCAAGCCGGCGGCTTGCTTGTGCTTAGCACGGTGGAAGAACCGGAACGTTGGAGCACATATTTCATGAAAATTGATGACGTTAAGTTCCGTCGTAAGGTTGTGCCGGGAGATACTCTTATTTTCAACGTGCGTCTTCTTGCGCCCGTGCGTCATGGCGTTTCTTCCATGAAAGGTTTTGTGTTTGTTGGCGAACAAATTGCTTGTGAAGCCACTTTTACTGCCCAAATTGTTAAGAACAAATAGTAAGAAGTCCAATCCAAATATCAGGCATAATGAGCAAAATTAGTCCTTTGGCGTTTATTGACCCGGAAGCAAAAATCGGAAAGAACTGCGAAATAGGTGCTTTCTGTTTTATAGACAAGAATGTTGAAATCGGCGACAACAATATTCTTATGAATAGCGTTACCGTGCTTAGCGGAGCCCGCATTGGAAATGGCAATACCATTTTCCCCGGTGCGGTAATAAGTGCAGTTCCTCAGGACTTGAAGTTCCGGGGAGAGGAAACCACTGCAATTGTCGGCGATAACAACAGAATTCGCGAGAATGTTACCATAAATCGCGGTACAGCCGCCAAGGGAAGAACAATAGTTGGCTCTGACAACCTGTTAATGGAGGGCGTTCACGTGGCTCACGATGTTACGCTCGGCAGTGGCTGTATCATAGGAAACTCAACAAAGATTGCCGGAGAGGTAATCATTGACGATTATGCCGTAATAAGTGCATCGGTTCTCATTCACCAGTTCTGCCATGTGGGAGGCTATGTAATGATTGGCGGAGGCACACGTTTCAGCCAGGATGTGCCGCCTTATGTCATGGTTGCCCGTGAGCCGGCGGCTTATCAGGGACTTAACATTGTGGGTTTGCGCCGCCACGGCTTTTCGAATGAGACTATAGAGAACATACACGAGGCTTATCGCATGCTTTATCAGAGCGGAAAACTCCGTTCCGAGAGTTTGGAGGAGATTAAAAAGACTCTTCCCATGTCAAAAGAGATTGTGTATATCATAAACTTCGTTGAAACCGCCAAACGAGGCATTATAAAATAAATATAAACGCCCGCGAGATAAATAATAGCAATCATGTTATTCCGATTTACAATCATAAGCGATGAGGTTGACGAGTTTCTGCGCGAGATAAAGATTGACGCAGATTCCACATTTCTCGATTTCTGCGAGGCAATACTTGCTTCGTGCAACTACGAGGACGATCAGGTTACGAGCTTCTATATCACAAACGACGAGTGGGAGAAGCAATGCGAGATAACACGTGAGGATATGGGCTTTACGCCTTATGACGAGGACGTTTACACTATGGACAAAACCTCGCTGCGCAGTTTGCTCGACGATGTTCCCATGCGTTTGAAATTCATCTTCGATACTTTCAACAACCGTGCGTTCTACATTGAACTCAAAGAGATGATTCCCGGAAAGAATCTCAAGAAGGCGCAAATCACACGCTCCATCGGCGATGCTCCGGCGGAGATTCTTGTAGAAGAAAAGCCTGCCAAGAAGGGGGCAAAGCCGCAGCAGACCGACGAAAACTTTGCAGACGAAAGTTTTTACGGTTCGGAGGGTTTCAATGACGACGATTTCAGCAACGAAGGTCTCGACATCAGCGACGGACCTCTCGACTCCGGCGACGACGGAAGGTTTTGATTTTTCCATTGGCTAATCTCATAGTCATAACAGGACCAACAGCAGTGGGCAAGACGGATTTGTGCATCCGTCTTGCCCACTTGTTTTCCGCCCCAATCGTAAATGCCGATTCCCGTCAGGTATATCGCGAAATGAAAATAGGCACGGCGCGACCCGATGAGGCAGAACTTGCGCAGGCTCGTTTTTATTTTGTAGGCAATCTCTCTATTACCGATTATTACAGTGCGGCTCGTTATGAGCAGGACGCTCTGCGCCTTCTCGCCGAGCTGTTTCGCACCAGCGACTACGTAATTCTTTCGGGCGGAAGCATGATGTATGTCGATGCCGTGGTAAAAGGCATTGACGACATCCCCACTGTGCCCGACGATATACGCGCGGAGATGAAGCAACGTCTCGAATCAGAGGGACTGGAAGCCCTTGGCGATGAACTGAAAAGGCTTGATCCCGAATATCATGCCATTGTCGATTTGAAAAATCCGCGCCGCGTGCTCCATGCTCTTGAAATATGTCATTCCACTGGCAGGACTTACACTTCGTTTCGCGTTCGCGCCTGCAAGCCGCGCCCTTTTAACATCATTAAGATAGGACTCAACATTCCGCGCCCCCGACTTTTCGAACGCATAAACGGTCGTGTGGACAAAATGATAGCTGAGGGACTTGTTGACGAGGCACGGGAACTTTATCCGCAGCGGGGACTGACGGCACTGAACACCGTGGGATATAACGAAATGTTCAAATATTTCGACGGCGAAATGACATTGCCCGTAGCCATTGAGAGGATGAAAAAGAATACTCGCGTTTATGCCAAAAAACAGCTCACATGGTACAAGCGCGACGAGGAAATGACTTGGTTCGGTCCCGACGATTTTGACTCGATAGTCGAGTATATAAAATCGAAATCCGTGCCCGCAGTGCGCTAAATGACGGCGTTTTTCTTAACTACCTAAGAACCAAAAAGTTAAGGCTTTTCTCTGAGTTTTTGTAAGTTGTTGTGGTTCAGGGATTTGGAAAGGCAAAAAATACAAGGCACTTATTTTAAAATAAGTGCCTTGTATTTTAAAATATATGCCTTATGTTTTTCGCAACAAGCCATGTGTTTTTTCACATGTCCCGAAACTTCACTTTTTTCTTCTGTTTATTGTCATGCCGGTAATCATTTTTCGAACGCAAATGCTTATTCGCATGGCTTTAAGCAATTTTTATGGGCAAACAAACTTTCGTCAAGGCTGAAATTACTACTTTTGCAGTAGTGAAACGCTATGAAATACATAGCAAAAAATAGATGTAAATGAACAAAAAGACAATCGACAGAATAAAATCTCTGCTTTTGCTTTTGAAGGCAAAACTCTTGCAGTTCGCACGGTGGTACAAGAGGCAGTTCAAGGGACGTCCGTGGTGGTACAAGACCATTGCGGGAATCGTTTCCTTTTTTGTGTTTCTTATTGTTTACTTTACGGCTGTAAACCTCAACTTCCTGTGGCTCTTCGGAAAGTCTCCCACAATCCACAGTATAATGCACCCCGAAACTTCGCAGGCTTCGGAACTATATAGTGAGGACGGGCAACTGATAGGAAAGTATTTCAACGAAAACCGAACCCCTGTAAAGTATGGCGAAATAAATCCCGTTTTCTTCCACGCGCTTATCGACACGGAGGACGAGCGTTTCTATCACCACCACGGTATAGATTTCAAGGGACTTTTCGCAGCAGCCAAGGACATGATGCGCGGTCATGCGCGCGGAGCCTCAACCATTACGCAGCAGCTGGTCAAGAACATGTTCCGTGTGCGCACCCAGTATTCCACGGGTCTGCTCGGATATATTCCCGGTCTGCGAATCCTGATAATGAAAAGCAAGGAGTGGGTGCTTGCAGTGGAACTTGAAATTTTCTACAACAAAGACGAAATTCTCACTATGTATGCAAATACGGTGGATTTCGGTTCTAACGCATACGGCATCAAGACTGCGGCAAAAACTTACTTCAACACCACGCCCGACAAGCTCACCGCCACACAGTCGGCGGTACTTGTGGGACTGCTCAAGGCTACGAGCTACTACAATCCGCGCACCAATCCCGAAAACAGTTTGAAACGCCGCAACGTAGTACTCGACAATATGCAAAGCCACGGGCACATGTCGGCGGCACAATGCGAATCGTTGAAACAAACTCCCATAGAGCTTAATTTCAAAGTTGAAACTGCTTATGACGGAAAGGCTCTATACTTCCGCGAAGCCGTTGCCGACTATCTGAAACAGTGGTGCAAGGACAACGGAATAGACCTTTACAGCGCAGGACTCAAGATTTATACCACGCTGAACCTTAAAATGCAGGAATATGCCGAGAAAGCTCTCGTGAAACAGATGAAAAATGTGCAGCGGAACTTTCGTAATCACTGGGGAAACGAAGATCCGTGGCGCGATGAGAATCATAATGTCATTCCCAACTTTATTGAGAATCTCGCCAAGCGTACCGCGCAGTACAAGGAGCTGGAACAGAAATACGGTGTCAATTCCGATTCGATTAATTTCTATCTTAATCAGAAACACAAGGTAAAACTCTTTGACTACGACGGCGAAAAAGAAGAGGAAATGTCCACCATGGATTCCATAAGATACATGGTGAAATTCATGCATGCGGGTCTTGTGGCAATGGAGCCGCAGAGCGGACACGTCAAAGCCTGGGTTGGCGACATAGATTTCAAGTCTTGGAAATACGACAAGGTAACGGCCATGCGCCAGCCGGGTTCCACTTTCAAACTTTTCGTATATACCGAAGCCATGAACCGTGGCATTACGCCCTGCGACCGTCGTCGCGACGAATATTTCGCAATGGACGTTTACGACAGTAAGAAAAAGGAAATGGTACGTTGGACTCCAACCAATGCAAACGGCAATTTCTCGGGCGACAGTGTGCCATTGCTCTCCGCTTTTGCGCAAAGCATAAACAGTATAGCCGTCAGATTGGGACAGGAAGTGGGCATTTCCAACATCATAAAGACTGCTCACGCAATGGGAATCAAATCTCCGCTCGACGATACGCCTTCGCTTGCTCTCGGAGCCTCGGATGTCAACCTGCTTGAGCTTGTTGATGCGTATTCCACCATAGCTGACGACGGTCGTCAGAGAGATCCCGTGCTCGTAACCAAGATTGTTGACCGCCGTGGCAATGTTATTTATACCGCTCCCGAAGAAAGTCATCAGGCAATACCTTATCGGTCGGCTTTCCTCATGCAGAAAATGCTCCAAGGAGGCTTGAATCTTGCCGGAGGTACTTCAATGCCGCTCGGAGGTTATGTCGGACCGTATCGCAAAACCACAGATTTCGGCGGCAAAACGGGTACGAGCAATAACCATAGCGATGCGTGGTTTGTGGGAGTAACACCCGGTCTCGTGGCAGGTGCTTGGGTTGGCGGCGAATACCGTTCCATTCACTTCCGCACGGGAGCTTTGGGACAGGGAAGCCGTACCGCGCTGCCCATTGTGGGATATTTCATGCAATCGGTCTTTGGCGATTCGCAATTTTCCAAATATCAGCGTAAATTCGGCGCAGCAAAGGAAAATATTTCCTCATCATGCTACTCCTGCAACTATGTTCCGCGCTCCAAAGCGAGAAAAGATTCCATTCAGGCGGCAAAAGACAGCTTGGAATTCGATATTAATCTCGAAGAACACATGGATGAGGGACACGCAGAGGGAGGCGAGAGCAAGAACGCCGAATCTGCAGGCGAAAAGAAGAAAAAGAAAAAGGACAACGGGGAAGTTAATTTTGACGATTTCGTTAATTGACGAATCCCGAATGCTAATATCGGAAGAATCCGCACGGTGCAAATCGTGCGGGTTTCTTTTTTGCGGCATGTACATGCGTTCTCTCATTTGCAGGTCGTATCGCCTTTGTCGGGAATGCCCTTGAAAATCGCATCCGAGTCGTCGTTTTTCTCCTGTTGAGGGACGTTGAAAAACACACATGGCTTGTTGTAAAAAATACAAGGCATATATTTTAAAATACAAGGCACTTATTTTAAAATAAGTGCCTTGTATTTTTTGCCTTTTCAAATGTCTGGAAAACAATAACTTTTGAAAGCAACATTTTAGGCGTTTCCGGCGGCGGTAAACGGCACTCGGAAATTCTGCAAACCGGGGTGTGAACACCGAAAAGGCGAAGCTCCGAAACTTCGTTAAATTTCGCTCCGTGCAATGTGCTTTGCCGTTAAAGCGGTAACTTTGCAAAAGTTATGGAGAAACTATGGAATAGGAATTATCTGCGCGTAATGCTCGTGAACTTCATGATGTATTTCGCGTTCTATCTGCTCACGCCGCTCCTGCCTTTGTATTTGAGCGAGCAATTCGGCGCATCAAACAATATGATAGGCGTTGTGCTTTCGGGATATGTGGTTGCCGAAATTGTGGCAAGGCTTTTCAGCGGATACGTGGTTGACAGTTTCGACCGCAGGGGCGTTTTGCTGTGGAGTTTGTCGCTCTTCTTCGTGTTTTTTGCGGGCTATCCCGTAGCCGGAACGCTCCTGATGTTCGCCATAATAAGAACACTCCACGGACTGCCCTTTGGCGCGGTAACGGTGGCAAACAGTACGGCGGCTATAGACGTTCTGCCGTCGTCGCGAAGAAACGAGGGACTGGGCTTCTACGGCTTGAGCAATAATCTTTCAATGGCAATTGCTCCGAGCGCGGGCGTATTCATATATAAATGGGTAAACAGTTTCGAGGTGCTCTTTTGGCTTTCGTTTTTCATAGCAGCCGGTGCGCTGTTTGTGGCTTCGCGCATAGAACTTCCCAAACGCGAGCGTAAAGCCGACAAACGTCCGGTGTCGTTCGACCGTTTCTTTCTTACCCGCGCCTGGCTTCTGAGTCTCAACATCATGTTTTTTGCCTTTTCGTGGGGAGTGCTCAGCTCCTACATTGCTTTATACAGCAAAAACGTGCTTGGCATTACGGGCGGCACTGGAACATTTTTCATGCTTATTTCAATTGGTCTCATGGCTTCGCGACTTCAGGGCGCAAAGGCTTTGAGGCAGGGAAAACTAACACAGAATGCGGCTGAGGGCATGTGTATATCGCTTGTGGCATATTTCATGTTCATTGCATTTCCTTCGATGTTCTCCTATTATGCTTCGGCATTGTTGCTCGGATTGGGCAACGGACATCTTTATCCTGCCTTCTTGAACATGTTTGTAGGCATGGCGCACCACAACGAACGGGGAACGGCAAATTCTTCAATCCTTGTGTCGTGGGGCGTGGGCATGGGAATAGGCATTTTGCTTGGAGGCGTGGTGAGCGGAAGCTTTGGATATTCTGCGGCATTCTGGATGAATTGGGGCGTGAACGCCATAGGAGTTGTGCTGTTTTTTGCCGCAACGCGCAGGTTCTTCCTTACGCGGAAAATAGAGGAATAGATCTTTTTTCGCTGCTTTCGCTATACCAAAACACTGCAGGAAAAACCTGTTTTCAAGACGAATTTTTCGCGTTTTGCAGGTTCTTGTTTTTCAGGCATTTGGAAAGGCAAAAAATACAAGCCATATATTTTAAAATACAAGGCACTTGTTTTAAAATAAGTGCCTTATGTTTTTTACGATAAGCCATGTGTTTTTCCGGGTATGCTTTTGGGACGTAAAAACAACCCGGAAAATTCTGCCATTTATGAGTATGCAGATAACAAAAAAGCAAAAGTTTTCCGACGTGTGCGGAATCCCGAAAGTTATGCCCCCTCCTTTGACGCAAATTGGCTAATCCCGATAAATTCCGAACCGCGAAAAAGCCGCGAGCAGGCAAAACGGAGAAACATTAAGCCGCAGGCACAAAAAAAAATCAGGCTTCGCAATGAAGCGAAGCCCGATTTAATATCTCTGTTTCTAAACTTATTAGTCGCAGTTTGCGAGTTTGTGGTCAGAACCAAGCACATCGGTGATTTTGTGCTTGTAAAGTTCAACCATATATTCGCGAGCCTTACCACAATACTGGCGAGGATCGAAATATTCGGGGTGAAGAGCGAAAGTTTCACGTACACCGGCAGTAAATGCAAGGCGAGAGTCTGAGTCAATGTTGATTTTGCAAACTGCGCTCTTTGATGCCTGACGAAGCTGATCCTCGGGTATTCCGACTGCATCGGGAAGATGACCGCCGTACTTGTTGATAATGTCAACATACTCCTGAGGAACAGAAGAAGAACCGTGAAGTACGATTGGGAATCCGGGAAGTTGTTTCTCGATTTCGGCAAGAATGTCGAATGCCAAGGGAGGAGGAACGAGACGTCCGGTTTTCGGGTCGCGTGTGCACTGTTCGGGTTTGAACTTGTAAGCACCGTGTGATGTACCAATTGAGATTGCGAGCGAGTCAACGCCTGAACGTGTTGAGAAGTCGATAACTTCTTCGGGACGTGTGTAGTGGCTTTCTTCAGCAGCTACCTCGTCTTCAACGCCGGCAAGCACACCGAGTTCGCCTTCTACGGTTACGTCGTACTGGTGAGCGTAGTCAACAACTTTCTTTGTAAGGGCAATGTTCTCTTCGTAGGGGAGTGAACTTCCGTCAATCATTACAGAAGAGAAACCGAGGTCCACACAGCTCTTGCAAAGTTCGAAGCTGTCGCCGTGATCAAGGTGAAGAACTATTTCAGGGTGGTTGCAGCCAAGTTCTTTAGCGAACTGTACTGCACCTTCAGCCATGTAGCGGAGAAGTGTAGCGTTTGCATATTTACGTGCGCCCTTTGAAACCTGAAGAATCACCGGAGAGCGGAGTTCGGAAGAGGCTGTGATTATTGCCTGAAGCTGTTCAAGATTGTTGAAGTTGAATGCAGGAACTGCCCAACCGCTTTTAACGGCTCTGCTGAACATATCGCGGGTGTTGACCAAGCCGAGTTCTTTGTAGTTTACCATAATCTTAATTGTTTTAGATATTTGATATGTAATTTATTTCCAATCGCAAAGATACTTATTCTTTTGCAATGCGCGGAACGAGCATCCTAAAATTTGGGTTTTCTCTTTGCAGTTGCGGTGTATTTTAATGCAAATTAAACTTGCGGTCTTGAAACTATAAACTCTGCATTGCATAGAATCGGCAAAGGGACTTCGAACGCTTTACAGCAGCACGAATTTTTTGCCGTTCCAGGCATAGCGCGGCGGACGGGCTATGTAGAGCAGGGCTTTCTTGAGTTTGTCATCGGTTACCGCCTCGGTTGAGAGTGCGAAACTGATGTTGCCGCTGTCTTTGTCTATTTCTGCAAAAACAAATGCGTCGTTGAGAATTTCTTTTGCCTTTTCAATGTCGCCGTTGCGGGACGTGCTGCTTTCAGAAATAAAATCGTTCTTTTTCGGAAGGCTTATGTAGTCTGCCGTCTTGAGTTTTTTCCAGCTCATGTCGTAGAAAGAGAGTGTTGTTTCCTTTGCGGGAGCCATATAGGTGTATGCCACGGCAATTATCCGCCCTTCCCCCTCAACGTCATAGGTTCTCATCTCCACTTGTGAGCTTGTGGTGGGTTGCAGAACAAGAAAGTTTTCGGTCAGGTCGGATATGCGGCTTTTTCCGTTGTATATGTTCTGCACGTTCGAGGTCATTTTGCTTTTGAAAAAGTCTATGCAGTCGAGCCTGTTGGTTTTCGACATCACGGGAACTATGCTGTCGGGCATTTCGCCAAACAGTTTTTCCATGTTCTGGGCTTTCGCCGCCACGGTGCAGAACATGGCTGCCATTATAATAAGGTATTTGACCAGATTTCTCATAATGCTGCGAAAATAATAAAATTCCCTGACATATAGAATGCTTATGCCGCGTTTGCGCCGGCTTCCATTTTCTTCAGTTCGCGTCGGAATCTGAGCCAGTACAGCAAACCCGCCGCCGAAAGCCCGAATGGAAACGCCGCCCAAATGCCTGTAATTCCGAGCTTGAGGGTAAAGCCCATGAAATATCCCAACGGCAGGTTTATTACGAAGTATGCCAGAAATGCGTAAAGCACCATAGGTTTTACGCAGGCTATTCCCCTGAGCGCGTTGGCAAATATACACTGCAATCCATCGCCAAACTGATAGACCACAAGCACTATGCAAAGTCCCGCCACCATATTTGCCACTTCCGCGCTGTCGGTGAAAAATGTGCCTATGTGGTTTCGGAAAATAAGCAAAGGTATTGACATTGCGAACGAAGCCATAAGATTCAGACGGAAGCCGTCGGCGGCAGTGCGGCGAACCGCCGCGTAGTTTTTTTGTCCCGTAAAGAGGCTTATGCGTATGGACACGGCGGCTGCCATGCCTAATAATATGAGGTAGAAAAGCTGCGATGTGGTTATCATGACCTGATGTGCGGCAAGCGAGAGCGTTCCCAACCATCCTGCCATAACGCTGCTTAGGCTGAAAGCGGCAGTTTCCATTCCCATTAACAGAGCCACGGGAAAGCCCATGCGGTTCATTTCCCGGAAATCGGCTTTGTTTATGCGTGCATTACTCATGCCCAGACGGTAAACACGGTTGGATTTTGCCCAAAACAGTATGGCGCACAGGCTTAATGCCATCAGTATGCGCGAAGCCATGGTTGCAATTCCCGCGCCAAGCAATCCCATTTCGGGGAAACCGCCTTTGCCGTAAATCAGGAGCCAGTTGAAGAGAATGTTGAAGAGATTTCCGCCTATCATCACCCACATCGGCACGCCGGTGCGCGTTGTGCCGTCGAAAAACTGCTTCAGCGTGTTGAACACTCCCACGAAGGGCAGGCTCACGAGGTTCACAATGAAGTAGGGACGTATCAGCGGCAGCAGTTCGGAGGGTTGTCCAATGCGGGCAAGGTTAAAGTAGAGCACCGTCATCAATGTCATGAGCAGCAAGCCTGTCAGGAGGTTGGCGGGTATGGCGTTTTTGAGTTTGCTGCCTATTTCCTCCTTTCGGTCAACGCCGTAAAGCTGTCCCACAATGGGTGTGAGACCGTAGGAAAAGCCGAGATAGAACAGCAGAACAAGTGCAAAAACATTGTTCACCAGTCCTGCGGCGGCAAGCTCGTTTGTGCTTTGGTGCCCAATCATCAGCGTGTCGGCAAAGCCGAGCACTATGGTGCCCAGTTGCCCAATGATTACGGGCGTACCTATTTTGATGAGTTCGCCATACTGTCGGGTGTTGTTTCCACTCATATTTATATATATGTATAGGTGAGTTTCGGGATGCAAAGGTACAATTATTTTTCGTGGCGTGCCGCCGAACTTTGAGCACAAACCATGCTTTTCTCTTTAAGCGGCTGATAATCAGCAAATTCCCCGGGTTTGAAAGGTCTGAGATAAGTTGCTGTTTATCAGATGTTTGACAGCGCGAAAAATACAAGGCACTTATTTTAAAATAAGTGCCTTGTATTTTAAAATATATGGCTTGTATTTTTTGCGATAAGCCATGTGTTTTTTCGTGCAATGCTAAAAAGCCGTAATTTCGGGGCAAAATGTTCCGGAAATCGGGGCTTGGTTTCTGCCGTTTCCCGGGGAAATTTTATTTTGCGCCTTTGCTTTTTATAGAAACAGTGGTTATGGAATGGCGCGGCAGATTCAGACGCATTATTTTCCCGTTCATCCGCAGCAACGGGCGCAGATTGTTGTTGCCTTTATTGAGAACGATTACGGCAATACTGCCGTCGGGGTTTTTGAACGAGGATGTCAGCAGGTTGTCATCGTATGTGCTGTTGCCAATGCGGCGTGCGCCGCGCTTCACGTACTTGCTGAAATGTCCCACGGCGTAGTAAGTGGATTGCAATTCGAAGCTGTTGTTTTCTGCGTCCGCAACCACCGATGCCTTTCCGCCGCCTATGTCGTCGCGATACAGACAGGGTCCGCCTTTTGTGTCTACAATCATGTTCCAATCTATGGATGCGCAGGCGTAATTATTGAAATCGCCTATCATTTCTGCACAATAATCTTCCGCATCGCTCCAATCGCCATAAGGAACATGGGTTCCGCCCGTGGCGGGTCCTTTACAGAATTCCGAAAGTATGAGGTGCTTTTCGGGAAACCGCTCGTGGGTCATGCGCAGTTGGTCGAAATGTTTGCCCGAATACCAATGAAAGGCAACGCCCCAGATGGCTTTTCTGGCTTTCGGCACGGCAAAGCTCTCTGAGGCTCTTTCGAGCACGCGCTCTTTGTTGTGGTCCCAGACAATGAGCTTCAGAGTGTCGAAACCGGCTTTGTCGAGATGAGGTTTCAGGAAATCCACCGCATACTCTCCCTCTTCTTTGCCCGAATATAGGCAGCTCTGCCATTTTTGCGAAGCCTTGGGTTCGTTTTGAACCGTCATACAGAAAAAGTTTATGCCCTCTTTCTTGTATTCCTGCAAAAAGCGCACAATATAATCCGCCCATGTGTTGCGATGCTCGGGCAGAAGCTTGCCGCCATTGATGGTTTTCCCGTTGTCTTTCATGAAAGCCGGCGGACTCCAGGGAGTGGCCATGAGATACAGTTCCCCGCAGTAGCGTTGAGCCGCTTTAATCATGGGTATTACGTATCTTATGTCGCGGTCAATGGAAAAAGTCGTGAGTTTAGGGTCATTGTTGCTCACATACGGGCTGTCGTCAAGCGCGAAATCGTTTGAACCTATGGAAACACGGCAGAAATTCAGTCCCAGTCCCTCTGTGGCATCGAAGTAAACCTTTGCGAGTTCGTTGCGGCGGCTCTCGGAGAGTTTCATAAAGTTATAAGCCGAAGTTTCGGTTATTGCGCCGCCGAATCCGAGCATTTCCTGATACTCCACGTCGGGATAGACGTTTATCACTTCGCCTTCTGCGCCGAAATCTTCAATGAATTGTTTGAAACCAACGGGACGCATCATTTTCAAGTCGCCGGCGCGGCTTTGCACAATATTGGAAATTTCGTAATTCTGTGCCGGAACGGTTTGAAAGCCAAGGCAGGCGGTGAGAATAATGCCCGCTTGTTTTATGAATGTAATTGTTTTCATGCTTGGGTATTGCAGATTGTCATGCACAAAGATAGGAATAATCCCCGGAACGTGCTTCCCGTGTTTGCAATATATATATATACGGAGGAGTATTCGAGGCTGTAAATCCGAAATATCTGCTTAATAGAAACGATGGAACCACTTCGGTTTGCTCCATAAATGTTTATGGCGGAATTTTTGTGGGATTCAATCCGGCCGATAATGATGCCGATGGCGAACATACCAATTACGTTGCCCACGGATATAAGTCGGAAAAAACAACATATAAAGGAAAAGCTGCTTGGAAAGTGGTAAAGGAATAATTTCTTTTTAAGATCACATATTTCGGAAAGCTCCGCCGCCATTGCGCGACGGAGCTTTTTTGTCATGAACGCTTTGGGTTATGACAAATTGTCATAATAATCCGTGTCATGTTAAGTTTGTCATGAATCAAAACAAAATAATAAGGGAATTTGCAAAACACAGTTAGAGTTTGGCACGCTTTTGGCATAAAGAAAAGCAGAGCTAAGTCGAAAGAAGGCGGCTCGGTAAAAAATAACACTAAAACAATAAACAATTAAAGAATAAAATCATGAACATTAAACCGTTAGCAGACAGGGTTCTCATTAATCCTGCAAAAGCAGAGGAAAAAACAGTGGCAGGTATCATAATTCCCGACACGGCAAAAGAGAAACCTTTGAAAGGTGAAGTAGTAGCAGTAGGCGAAGGTACGAAAGACGAAAAAATGGTTCTGAAAGCCGGCGACACTGTACTCTTCGGCAAATATGCAGGTACCGAAATAGAGGTAGGCGAAGAGAAATACCTCATCATGCGTCAGAGCGATGTTCTCGCAATATTGGCGTAAACATGTTTAATATCTAAAAAAAGAAAAATTATGGCAGCTAAAGATGTAAGATATAACGTTGAGGCACGCGAACTCCTTAAAGAAGGTGCCGACGCATTGGCAAACGCAGTAAAGACAACCCTTGGTCCTAAGGGCAGAAACGTTGTAATAGACAAGAAATTCGGTGCTCCCCGTATCACAAAGGACGGCGTTACCGTGGCAAAGGAAATAGAACTCGAAGATTCCTTTAAGAATGCCGGCGCACAGCTCGTGAAAAGCGTGGCAAGCAAAACCGGCGACGATGCAGGCGACGGAACAACCACCGCAACGGTTTTGACACAGGCTATTCTTACAGAAGGAATGAAGAATGTGGCAGCCGGTGCAAATCCTCTCGATATTAAACGAGGCATTGACAAGGCTGTGGCAAAAGTTGTGGAAGAAATCAAGAGCCAGGCCGAGAAAATAGAAAACAGTTATGAGAAAATCGAACAGGTAGCTACTATTTCCGGTAACAATGATCCTGAAATCGGTAAACTCATTGCTGACGGTATGCGTGCCGTAAGCGTTAACGGCGTAATTACAATTGAAGATGCAAAAGGTCGCGACACTGTTTTGAAAACCGTAGAGGGAATGCAGTTCGACCGTGGCTATCTTTCTCCTTACTTTATCACAGAGCCGGAGAAAATGGAGTGTGTAATGGAGAAACCTTACATTCTTATTTACGACAAGAAGATTTCCAACCTTAAGGACTTCCTTCCCATTTTGAACAGCGCGGTTCAGAGCGGTCGTCCTTTGCTTGTTATTGCAGAAGATGTGGATTCTGAAGCATTAACTACTTTGGTTGTTAACCGTCTCCGTGCTCAGCTTAAGATTTGTGCTATAAAAGCTCCGGGATTTGGTGATCGTCGTAAAGCAATGCTCGAAGATATTGCAATTCTTACAGGTGGCGTTGTAATCAGCGAGGATAAAGGTTTGAAACTTGAGCAGGCTACAATTGAAATGCTTGGTTCTGCCGAGAAAGTTACCGTTACTAAGGACAACACTACCATTGTTAACGGCGGCGGCGACAAACAAAACATACAGGATCGCATAGGTCAGCTGAAGAACGAGATAGAAAATACTACTTCTACCTACGACAAGGAGAAACTTCAGGAACGTCTTGCAAAACTTTCGGGTGGCGTTTGCGTTCTCGAGGTAGGTGCAGCTTCCGAAACAGAGCAGAAAGAAAAGAAAGACCGTTGCGACGATGCTCTTTGCGCTACACGTGCTGCAATTGAAGAGGGTATCGTAACCGGCGGCGGCGTTGCTTACATCCGCGCACAGAAAGCTCTTGACGGCATGACCGGTGATAACGCTGACGAAACTACCGGTATTGCAATTGTTCGCCGTGCTATCGAAGAGCCTTTGCGTCAGATTTGCTCCAATGCGGGCATTGAGGGCGCTGTTGTGGTTAACAAGGTTCGCGAGGGCGAAGGAAACTTCGGCTTCAACGCTAAGACTGAGAAGTATGGCGATTTGCGTGAACAGGGTGTCGTAGATCCTGCTAAGGTTACCCGTGTTGCTCTTGAAAATGCGGCATCTGTTGCCGGCATGTTCCTGACTACCGAATGCGTAATCTGCGATAAGAAGGAGGATACCCCTGCTCCTATGCCTAATCCCGGAATGGGCGGCGGCATGATGTAATTCCGAAAAGGATAAAAACTTCATAATTTTAATCGGGACGGCATTTAGAGATGTCGCCCCGATTTTTTTGCTGCTCATAGTCCTTTTGAAGAAAATGGTTGACTATGCAGTCTGTTTGTTAAGGGATAAAGGTAGTTGTGTAAAGGAGGAATGTAGTTGGTTAAGGGATGAATGTAGTTGGGTGTGGGACGAAGTGGGTTGGGTAATGGGTAAGGGTTGTTGGATAATGGTTGTATTGTGTTTGGTAAAGTATAGATATTTCTTTGTGATAGATAAAGGTAGTTGTGTAAGGGGTGAATGTAGTATGATATTGGGTAAATGTAGTTTGTTGAATTAAAAATGCTGTATTATGAGTGGTAAAGATGGAGTTGCGGGGAATGTGGTTTTGTAAATAATTGAAAAATGTGGTTTTGCGAGGGATTAAGTCTGTTTGGTAAGAAATGAATGTTGTTTGGCAAGTAACAAAGTGTGTTTGGCGAAGAATACGTGGTGTTTTACGAGCAAAAAAACGAGAGGGGGAGGGGCTTTTTTAGGGCTTTTGTGAGTTGCTGTTAATCAGCTTCTTGGAAAACTGAAAAATACAAGGCACTTATTTTAAAATAAGTGCCTTGTATTTTAAAATATATGGCTTATGTTTTTTGCGAAGTGCCTTATGCTTTTTCCGGTGAGGCGAAATGCCCTCACAAACCCTCATTGTTTTTCTCGCAATTCCTGTGAATTTTACTGCCGGTGCATACCTGCGTCCGAAGGCTTGACACTCGGTAATTGTTATCTCAAAAAAGCGGCAGGTTATATTTTGTGAAATTTCCGTCTGAAGCACAAGGCGGGCTTTCCCGACGGACTTGTAGCGTAAAAAGCAGGAAGGAGAATCCGCAAAAAATGCTGAAAAAGTCCGTAGGCGGTTATTAAAGCCTGCGGAATCCTTTTTGCGGTTGCTTATAGCGTTTCGATTGAATTTTTAATGCGTTCAAACTTGTTTCTTGTGTCTTGCAGCACGTCTTCTGACTGTATGAGGCTTGAGTATAAACTGCTGATTTGCTCATAATTGCCGTTGTGTGCCAATTTTGCAGAGATTAAGCCTATGACACATTGGGTGTCAAAACCGGAGCTGTTGGGATTTTGTTTGTTCAAAGGGGGCGTGTTATACATTTTGTCTATGGCGTAAATGTCGTCATGGTCATGGAAATATTTCAGTCCCATAGGCAATAGTTTTATAAGCTCTGCTTTGGCTTTTTCCATATCGCTGTTGTCAAAAATAACGAACCTGTCCTGTCTGTCATACTGCATTTTCCATTTTGTGTCCTCTGTAAAAGTTCCGTCGTAAATCTTTTTAAGCACCAAAAGGTTTATGAATGCCGTATAGTTAAGATGAAAATCGCAGGTTTCGCAAATGGAATGAATCTTTTTGTTTCTTATTTGAACATAAGGGAATATGTGAATTTCATCACCCCACGAGTTGTAGTCAAAAGAGAATTGGCATTCATTGTTTTCGTCATCTCTTTTAAGACAAAACTGTGTTTTGTTTACTTTGAAGCCTTGGCTCGAGACGTATGGCTTTAATGTTGATAGCAGTTCGCTTTTGATTTCTGATATTTTCATGTTTTTTCTACGTTTTCGCGGGATACTTATGAAATCGGCGGGATGAAAAGAAAACCCTGCCCGGTGCGGCTTAAAACCAAAGCATCGGGCAGGGCGGTTTGTTCTATAAGTTTTTATGACTTAACGCTTTCGTTATTTTGCAATTATATCAAACTCCGCCACCGAAGCGTAGTTGCGCCCGAAAGCTTCGGACTTGGCAACGAAGCGGAAGTAACGCGCTTTTACCACGCGGGGAAGAGTAACTGTTTTTTCGGATGCGTCGGCTTCGAAAGCTTCTTTGCATACCGGCTCGCCCCAATTGGTAGGGTCGTTGCTGAAGTAAATTTCGCAGTTCTTTATCCAACCGGTGTTCGTGTCGATTCGCGGAGTGTATATGAACTTTGCAACGTTGTACATCTTGCCCATGTCAACAACCATCTCGTGAGGGTAGGGCACTTCTTCGGGCTTGTACTGCGTGTGCCATATTGTGCTCGGATTTCCGTCTATTGCGTTGGCTGCGCTTTCGTGTGCCGTGCCTTGTTCGCTGCTGAAACTTAGGATTTTCCACAGTTTCTTGTCCATGTTTGCATATATGGTACTTTCGGTAATCATACCCGGCTGCAAACCTTCGGCAGTGGCATATGCGTGAACGGTTCCTCCCGGCGGCATTGACAGGGGTGCGGTGTATTTCTTATAGCTTTTGCCGTTTGTGGAATAGAAAATCGTGGCATTGTCTGTGGCGCAGCTCAGAACAACTTTGCCGTCCTTGTTGTCGAGTTCCACAGGCATGCAAGTCACTCCCTTTGTGCGTCCCTTTTCGACCATCTGCTCTTTGGTGTTAACCTCTTCGAGCGGAATGATAGTGAAGTTCATCACCACTGGTTGTGTAAGAAGTTCGTATTGCGGCAAAACGTCCGGACCGCAACTGTTGTTGCCGAGCGCACGATTGGCAGCGTCAATGCAAACCACGTTTTCCTTGACCATAGGTACTTCGTAGGGATGAAGTTTCCTGTGGGCGACATCGGTGTAAATGTCTTCGGCACGCCAATGTCCCACCGTGGCAGACATTTCTTGGGCATTGACCACCATCAGACCGTTGCCCGAGTTATTGGTAAGGGCTATGTAGCGCACATCTTCCTTGTTGCCCGTTTCCTGCGGCTTTGCAAATCCCGTCCATTGCTCGCTGACGGTGCTGTGATAGAGTCCCGGGAAACAGGATTCCTTGCGGTCGCGATAATTATCCCATGGTCCGCGTCCGTACCAGTCGAAATTTTCATAACCTTCGGGCATATAGAAACGATAACCAATCTTGGGCACTGCAACACCGTTGCGCCAAGGAACAATCTTGCTTGAAACCGAAACCGTCCCGTCTGCAAGCACGCGATATTCCATTTGCGTGGAAAAGTTTGCTGCGCCGCTGCCGGCGTATAGGTTTGTGATTTTAAGTGTAATGCTTCCGTCTTTTTCTGTCTTGGTGTTCCATGTTCCGGCTTGAGGTTTCAGGTTTCGCAAACCAAGGTTGTCCCACATCCAGGCATGACTGTGGTCGTTGTCGGTGGGAGCGCGGAAAGCATTAAAATGGAGACTGTCGAGCAGAAGTTTGCCTTTGTACTCGTATTTTGCTATCTGTCCGGTGGCAGAAGAGAAAGTGGCGCGGAAATTAGCACCCTCCACGGTAATGTCTTTGTTGTCTTGCGTGGCAGTCTTTATCTTGTCGTTGCCCATTGCCTTGTATGCCGGTCTGGATGAGGCTTTGCGCAGCGTGAATTGCTCCGCCGCAACTTCATATCCCTTTTCCGCCCATGCGGTTGCGGTTTTCTGTTTCACGCTGAAGCGCACACTGTAGTCGGCATCCGTTCTTGCGTTGTCGGGAACAAGGTTTCCGAGAGTTATTTGCCTGCTTTCGCCGCCGGCAATGCTGCAATCTGCTATTTCCCGCTTGCTTAGGGCTATTCCGTCCTCGTATATTTGATAGCTTATGGCGTATTTGTCAAGATCTTCGAATGACATTTTGTTTTTAATGGTGAATACGCCATTCACACTGTCGTTCATTGCGAAATCGGCAGGCTGATAAATTTTCTTTACGTTGATGGCTTTTGCCGAGTAAGTGAAATCGGGGAAAATCACACCGTTGGTGCAAAAATTACCGTCGTTAGGTTTGTCGCCGAAATCGCCTCCGTAAGCCCAGTAAAGCCTGTTGTGTTTCCCGGGAACGGGCATGCTCAACCCCTGGTCTTTCCAGTCCCAGATAAATTCCCCTGCAAGAGCGGGATAGTGCTCATATAAATTGTAATATTCTCTTTGGTTGCCCATGGAGTTGCCCATGGCGTGAGTGTTCTCGCATTGAATGTGCGGACGAGGCTTTATGCCTTTTTTGTATTGCTCCAATCGTTCTTCGCCAATGGCTTTTATTCTGTCCACACTCGCATACATTGTGCTCGTGGTGCTGCACCATTGGGAATTTTGCTCGTAGTGTGTAAGTCTTGTGGTATCGAGTGCTTTTATTGCCTGAGAAACTTTTTCGAAATTCCTGCCGCCTCCGCTCTCGTTGCCGAAACTCCATATAAATATGCAGGGATGATTGCGCATCCAAAGCACATGGTTCACATTTCTCTCCACCATTGGCGCGGCAAATTTCTCATTGCCCGACAGTGAAAGGTTGCCGTGGCATTCTATATTGGCTTCGGCAAGAACATATATGCCGTGTTTGTCGCAAAGGTCGTAAAAGTAAGGATTGTTCGGGTAATGGCTCGTGCGCACGGCGTTTATGTTCAGTCGCTTCATGAGCATAATGTCCCGCTCCATCTCTTCTTTCGACACCGTTCGCCCGTTTGTGGTGCTGAAGTCGTGTCTGTTCACACCGTGAATCTTTATCGGCTTGCCGTTAATGGTTATGGCTCCCTGCTCATTGACTGCAACCTCGCGTATGCCGAGTTTGCTTCCGCGCACATCAATAGTCTTGCCTTTTTGAGAGAGTTTCAGAACAAGGTCATAAAGGTTGGGTTGTTCGGCATTCCACAATTTGGCATTGCCAACGGTCAGTTCCATTTCCTGATTGTGCGATTTCGAAAGGTCAAGCCTGTTAGAAAACTCCGAAACCTTTTTGCCGTTGTCCCAAATCTCAGCCGTGAGCGTCATGTCCTTTGCCGCTTTTGTCTTCGGGGCAATCTGTATGTCGGTACTGATTTTCACCTTTGCGCTCTTGGCTGCGTAATCAATTTGTGTGGTTGCAAAATAGTCGCGAATCTGAACTTTCGGTGCCGACCACAGGAAAACGTCGCGCGTAATGCCCGTGAGTCTGAAATAGTCCTGATCTTCGATGAACGAACCGCTCGTAAAACGATACACTTGCACTGCTATGGTGTTTTCGCCCTTTTGCAGATAGTCGGTAATCTTGAATTCCGACGGCAGGTAGGAGTCTTCGGCATATCCCGTGAATTTTCCGTTAACCCAAACATAATATCCGTGTCCCGCACCATTGAATCTGACGTAAACATCACGCCCTTTCCAATTATCGGGCACCATGAACTTCCTGCGATAACTGCCCACGGGGTTCTTCATATTGTCATTATACTGCCAATCTGCCGGACGCGGAGCCATGACACTGAAAGTCTCGGGGTTAAAAGTGAAAGGATAAGCCGCATTTGTATATAAAGGCTTGTCCCAATCCTTGTTGTGCCTCACGCCATATACCTGCCATGTGGCGGGAACCGAAATATCATCCCATTTACCGTCATCGTATTCCGGATTCTCAAAACCGGCGGGTTTGTTCTCGGGATTCGCCACCCATTTGAACTTCCAAACACCGTTGAGTGAGAGATAATACGGCGAACTCTCCATATTGTTTTCCATTACCGCCTTTGCGTCGGCAACAGGTATTGCAAGGGTATGAGCCTTTTCGCGATTAATCTGAAAAATACTCACGTCGTCCCATTCTTTGCCCGTCTGTGCCGAAACACCAAGCGAAAATGCCGCGACAGACAAGATAAACAGATTTTTCTTGTTCATTTGAAAATTAGGATTTGTTTTATGTATAGGCTACAAAGTTAAACAAAAAAGCAAAAGTATCGGTTTCAAACTCCCCCAAAAACCCGTGCGTAGCAACTAATGCCCGATTCGTTTCACGAAAACGGCATCTGTTTCGCCCCGTTTCGGGCATTGAAAAAACACACATGGCTTGTTGTAAAAAATACAAGCCATATATTTTAAAACACAAGGCACTTATTTTAAAATAAGTGCCTTGTATTTTTCGCGATTATAAGTAGTTGTTTTTAAGAAGATTGTAAAAGGCGAGATTTTGGAGGGTTTTCGGACGAATTTCGGGGCTTGGCGCGGGCTTTAACCGTTAAGAATGGCAATGGCTCTGTTTGCCAATTCTTCGGTGATGCCGTTGTATGAATCTGTCATGAGAAAGTGCTTTCGCTGAGCTTCGAGTATCACAAACTCATCGTCGATTATTACGTATCGTGTGCTTCGGGTAGCGTGGTCTGACAGCCATGAGGCTATTTCCAAGCCTTTGCAGGGAGCTGTTGCCGGGTCTGTTTCGTTCAAATCGACTGACATTAACCAGCTGTCGCCTGCCGCCGCCGGCGTGATGCCGATTATCCATCCCGGCATGCTTCGTGCTTCCCACATTTTGCGCAGAAAGTTCAAACCGAGACACTTCCATGACGATTCAATGACTATTTCGGCATGGGTTGCGTCTATAATTCTTTTCAACTGTTCCACTGCTTCGGGGTCGAACAGTGTGCCATATTTGTCGCTACCTGTCTTGCCCTGGTAGTAAAGCAGGTTTTGATAATGTTCTGTGTTGAGAACGCCGTCGAAATCAAGGAATATTATTTTTTTGTTCATGGGGTGGGAGTGTACTTGCGGACTGTTTTCATTTTTTGTCGGGTAAGGCATATCGGAAAGACGGTTAGCACATAGAAGCAATGGCTTGCGGTTTACAATATTTCCCTCGCTATCCATGCGCAAGCCTCTGCGTCAGCCAGCGCGTGGTGATGGCTTTCCAATTTGTAGCCGCAGGCTTCTGCCACAGTCTGGAGTTGGTGGTTGGGCAGCTCTCGCAGTTTGCGCCGCGATGCCTGCAGTGTGTCGTAAAACCTGTAGCCGGGATATTCCATTTGATAAACACGGAAAACAGCCTTCAAACACCCTTCGTCAAAAAGCTTGTTGTGAGCCACCAGAGGCAACCCTTTGATAAGAGGTTCTATCTGTTTCCAAACTTCCGGGAATATCGGGGCGTTATCCGTGTCGTTGTGTCCGAGACCATGCACCTGGCAGCACCAATAATTGTAATAGTTCGGCTCGGGAAGGATGAGGGAATAAAAAGAATCGACAATCTCGCCGTTTTTAACTATTACGATGCCGACACTGCACACCGAACTTCGTTCGTTGTTGGCAGTTTCAAAATCTATGGCAGCAAAATTTTTCATGCTTAATCCTCTTTGTATTTATTCCACATCCTTTTTATTTTATCCGATACCGCCTTGCGAAGCCATAAAGGCTCCATAACTTCAACGTCTTCCCCGTTCCAAAGAATTTCCTGAATAAAATCGTAACAGGGACGCAGAAAATATGTGAATATGCTGTATTCCTCGTTGCGCTCAACCTCTTGCTGCGATTCGTGGAGCCGCAAATTGCGAATATAATTAGCCTGTCCCGCCGAAACTTTAAGCTTTACGGGCTGAATGCTTACCGATTGTTCCGCAACAATGCCGAAACATCCGGCAAAGAAGTCCTTTGCATTCCATCCTTTGGGCAATTTGAACTTTTCTTCCTTGGTGTGGAGGTTGTGAATGCGGTCGAGAGCATAAATTCTCGGTCCTTGGTCATAATAATATGAATAGGTGCTTCGTGCAACCAGATACCACCGCTGTCTGAACAGTTTTATACAGAAAGGTTGCACGTCGAAATTGTTCTCCTCGTCTTTCCAATAACTGTGATACGTGATATTTAGGACGCGATTCTCTTTCATGGCTTCAACAATGGGCTGCAGATATTCCTGACCCGAGGGAACGTATTCCAAAACTATGCGATCTTTTATGCTCTGACTGTTGGCTAATGTGTTGCTAACGCAAAAAGAGTTGTAAAGCCACGAACGCATACCGTTTTTGCTTATGTCTTCTGCGTTGGAAAGGTAATATCGGTATTCGCCACGGTTTTCGTTGGCTATTTCAATGCCGAAAACGTCCCAAATGGCGCAGCGCCAATTGTCGAAAGTGCGTTTCGGAATGTCCACACCCCGTGAAATGTCTGCGTTGAGCCACTTCTCGTTCAACTCTCTGAAAGAAATCTTTCCGGCACGAAAAATGGTTTCAATCACCCACACGTATTTACTCATCAGGCTCTGCCCTCTGTCGTTATCAACCATTGTAAAACTGTTTGCTACGCATCACAAGCGTAAATTTCTGAGGCAAAGATACGCCAATGCTGCGCCATTTGGCGGCATAGGTTTGAAGAAAATCGAATTATTTGCAATAAAATCCCGACACAAAGAAACATCGGACGGGAAACGTAAAAAACACCGCCTCACGCCTGCCTTTTGCGCCATATTTTTCGCGTTCTTTATCTTCTTAAATATCAAAGAGTTCGAAAGACAAGGGAAATCGCAAAAAATACAAGCCATATATTTTAAAATACAAGGCACTTATTTCAAAATATATGGCTTGTATTTTTTCGGCTTCCCAATAAGCAAATATGCATCAACTACAAAAACTCTAAAAATGCTCCGAACCGTCGAGTTTTTTGCTCGTATAACGAGATAATAATGCGTTTCGAGGTGGAAGATAGGCGGGCATACTCATTAATATATATAATGTCTGCTTTCGGGTGTCTGTATGTGCATGGAGATACTCGGATTTGTACGAAAAATCAAGGAAAAATTGAATGTTTGTTGCGTTTACCGGGGCAAATGTGTTTGCTGCGGTAAAAAATTTGCTCGTCATATTTGTATCGTGGAGTGTATGCCGGGTAATGGCGTGTGATGTCTTTTTGCGGGGAGGGAGTGTCGTTTTTGTTCGGCGGGCAGGGTGTTGCTTTTCAGCCGGAAATATCAAAAACATGACGGATGTCGTGTGGTTTATGGCAAAAGGAAACGTTTGGCACATGGTATGTGCAAAAACACGGGAGGCAACGCTGTGTTTTTTAATGATTATTATTACCTTTGCAACCGCTAAAAACTAGTTTTCACAATTAATAAATAATTAATATACTTTACAATGAACTTCACCATGCTTGTAACGGCTGCCCTTACGGGGTTGTTGTTCGTGCCTTTGGTTGTTACGATAGCAGTGCTTATCGCTCCGAGGTCGTACAATGCCCAGAAGGAAGAGCCTTACGAATGCGGTATTCCCACACGCGGAAGGACGTGGATGCAATTTCGTATAGGTTATTATCTTTACGCCATCCTTTTCCTGATGTTTGATGTAGAAACGATGTTTCTCTTTCCGTGGGCGGTAGTGCTCCGCACTCTCGGAGGAGTGGGAATAGTCAGCGTATTGTTTTTCTTGTTCATCTTAGTGTTAGGCTTGGCTTACGCCTGGCGGAAAGGAGCGTTGGAATGGAAATAAAAAAACGTGCCAAAATCAAGTCTGTGCCTTACAAGGATTTCAAGGACAACGAGACTTACGAGAAATTAGTTGCGGAACTTAACGCCGGCGGCGTTAATGTTTTGGTTAAACCGTTGGACGACCTTATAGACTGGGGACGCAGTAATTCTTTGTGGCCTTTGACTTTTGCCACAAGTTGCTGCGGTATCGAGTTTATGGCTGTGTGCGCCGCTCGTTACGACATTGCCCGCTTTGGCTTTGAGGTAACGCGCAACAGTCCGCGTCAGGCCGATGTTATTCTTGTGTGCGGCACCATCACAACCAAGATGGCACCTGTGTTGAAGCGTCTCTACGATGAAATGGCCGATCCGAAATATGTTGTTGCCATTGGCGGCTGCTCTATTTCCGGTGGTCCTTTTACTAAGAGCTATCATGTGGTGCAGGGTGTGGACCAGGTGATTCCCGTTGACGTTTATGTTCCGGGATGTCCGCCGCGCCCCGAAAGTTTCCTCTACGGAATGATGCAATTGCAGCGCATCGTGAAAGTTGAGAATTTCTTCGGAACAACCAACCGCAAACAAAAAAGACCTAAGGAGGATAAGGCATGAAACTTGACATAAGAACTGTAGAGCCTTCACAGCTGAAGGCTGAACTTCTTCGCTTGCGTGATGTGGAGAAAATGGACTTTCTCGAGAATCTCATAGGTATGGACTGGGGAGAAGAGGGTGGTCTCGGCGTGGTTTACATGCTTTATTCCACATCTACCGGAAAACGCGAAAATCTGCGCTGTTCCACAACTGACCGCGTGAATCCTGTGATTCCCACGGCGAGCGATCTTTGGGACATTGCCAATATTTATGAGCGTGAGGTGTATGATTTCTACGGGATAATCTTTGCAGGACATCCCGACATGCGCCGCATTTATTTGCGTGAAGATTGGGTGGGATACCCCATGCGTAAGGATGACGACCCGATAAAGGAGAATCCTTTCGATGCCCAACATATGACCAACGAACCACTTGCCGATACCACAAAGGAATATGAGCTTCTGCCCGACGGAACTTTGAAGGTTAAGGAAAATGTGATTTTTGATGACGACGATTATGTGGTGAACATCGGTCCGCAGCATCCTTCCACTCATGGTGTGCTGCATTTCCGTGTGGCTTTGGACGGTGAACTTATAAAGAGAATTGACCCCGTGCTCGGGTATATTCATCGCGGTGTGGAGAAACTCAACGAGTCTATGACTTATCCTCAGACTCTTGCGCTCACAGATCGTCTTGATTATATTTCTGCACAGCAGAGCCGCCACGCTCTTTGCGCCTGCATAGAGCAGGCTATGGGCGTTGAAGTGAGCGATCGCGTAAAAGTTATTCGTACCATAATGGACGAACTTCAGCGTATCGACTCCCACTTGCTGTTCTTTGGCTGTCTTTGCCAGGACTTGGGTGCGACCACGGCATTCCTTTACGCTTTCCGTGATCGCGAGAAGATTCTCGACATTTTCGAGGAAACTTGCGGCGGACGCCTTATCATAAACTACAATATGATTGGCGGCGTGCAGTATGACCTGCATCCCAATTTCCAGAAACGTGTGAAAGATTTCATTGTTCTGATGCGTAAGAACATTCAGGAATACTATGATATTTTTGCTGACAATGTGATTGCCCATAATCGTCTTGACGGAGTGGGAACTCTCACGAAAGAGCAGGTTATATCTTATGGTTGCACCGGAGGTAGCGGACGCGCTGCAGGTTGGCACAACGATGTGCGCAAACTTGAACCTTATGGAGCTTACGACCGTGTGAATTTCAATGAAATTGTGCTTGAAGACGGCGACAGTTATGCACGTCTCATAGTGCGTTTGCGTGAAATTCTCGAGAGTCTTTCAATCATTGAGCAACTTATAGACAATATTCCGGAAGGAAACTATCGCGAAAAGATGAAACCCATTATAAAAGTGCCGGAGGGTACATATTATAATGCTGTGGAGGCTTCGCGCGGACGCTTCGGTGTGTTCCTTGAGAGCCACGGCGACAAGTCTCCTTATCGTTTGCACTATCGTGCCACAGGACTTCCGTTGGTGGCTATAATGGACGAGGCTTGCCGTGGAGAGAAAATCGCCGACCTCATTTCAATTGGCGGAACACTCGACTATGTGGTGCCCGACATCGATCGCTAACATGTTAAACCATACAAAACGGATATGTTTGACTTTAGTATAATAACAAATTGGTTTGACGGACTCTTGCGTTCGGTGCTTCCCGCATGGGGAGCAATCCTTGTGGAGTGCGTTGCCGTGGCGTTGATAGTAATTACTCTCTACGCCCTATTTGCGATATTCCTTATCTATTTTGAACGCAAAATATGTGCATTCTTCCAATGCCGTATCGGACCTAATCGTGTTGGTAAATGGGGACTTTTGCAGGTGTTCTCTGATGTGTTCAAAATGCTTACAAAGGAAATTATTTTCTTGAAGAACACCGACCGCGTGGCTTATATGATAGCTCCGGTTATGGTGATTCTTGCTTCGTTCCTCACATTCTCCTGCATTCCCTGGAACAAGGGTGCTCAGGTGCTCGACTTTAATGTGGGTGTATTCTTCTTCCTTGCAGCTTCTTCGCTCGGAATAGTTGGTATTCTTCTTGCCGGAATAGGTAGTAGAAACAAGTATTCTCTAATCGGTGCAATGCGTGCCGGAGCTCAGATAATAAGCTACGAACTCTCTATCGGCATGACAATGCTTACGATGATAGCTCTCACCGGAACAATGCAATTCTCAGGGATTGTGGAAGGACAGGCTGACTGCTGGAATATTGTGAAAGGTCATGTACCTGCAGTAATCGCTTTCATTATATATTTGATAGCAGGTAATGCAGAGTGTAATCGTGGTCCTTTTGATCAGCCGGAGGCTGAGAGCGAATTGACAGCTGGTTATCACACAGAGTACTCGGGTATGAACTTCGGTTTCTACTATTTGGCAGAATACCTAAACCTCTTTATTTGTGCCTGCATTGCTGCCACCATTTTCCTTGGCGGCTGGATGCCTTTGCATATAGGTGTAGAAGGTTTTGATGGTGTCATGGACATGATTCCCGGTGCGGTTTGGTTTGCTGCCAAAGCCGTGTTCGTTACATTCCTTCTGATGTGGGAACGCTGGACTTTCCCGCGTCTGCGTATCGATCAGTTGCTTAATCTTGAGTGGAAATATCTTATTCCCATTTCAATGGCAAATCTCGTACTCATGGCGTTGATATCTCAGTTCGGACTTCATTTTTAATTTCAATAACGATTTAAGATGATGCAAAAAAGAAGTTATATAGGTGGTATATTTTGGGGCGTAAAGACTCTCTGCGTAGGTTTGAAGACCACAATGAGAGAACTTTTTACCAAGAAAATAACGGAACAATATCCTGAGAACCGCAATGAACTCAAGATGTTTGACCGTTTTCGCGGTAGTCTCACCATGCCACATAATGAAAACAACGAACATAAGTGCGTGGCGTGCCACCTTTGTGAGATGGCTTGTCCCAATGGTTCGATACAAGTAATTCATGAAATGGTTGAAACTCCCGACGGAAAGAAAAAACGTGTTCTCAAGGAGTACAACTATAATCTCGGTTGCTGCATGTTCTGTATGCTATGCGTAAACGCCTGCCCGCACGATGCAATTACTTTTGATCAAAGTTTCGAGAATGCAGTGTTCGATCGCAGCAAACTAATAATGCGTTTGAATCATGAAGGCAGCAAGGTAATGGAAAAACCTGCGCCTGCTCGTCCTGCAGCTGCAGTTAAACCGGCAGCACAACCTGTCGAAAATAATCAGCAACCCGCTGCCAACAGCTAAAACAATAAAGATTATGAATGCTGAATCAATAATATTTTACATTCTTGCCTTTGCGATACTCGCTTTCTCCGTTCTCACGGTTACAACAAAGCGTATTATCCGCTCGGCAATGTTCCTGTTCTTTACCCTTTTGGGTACTGCGGGATTGTATTTCCTTTTGGGGTACACATTCCTCGGCTCTGTTCAGATGATGGTTTACGCCGGCGGTATCGTGGTGCTGTTTGTATTTTCGATATTGCTTACAAGTGCAAACAATGAGAAACTCGAGCAATTCAAACTCGGAAAATTGTTTGCGGCAGCCGTAACAAGTCTTCTCGGAGCTGTAATTGTACTTTTCATAATCATTACTCATAATTTCAAAGGCGCGATAACCAACCTTGTGCCCGATGAAAATACAACGTCAATTGCTACTATCGGACAAAACATGCTCTCGTTCGACAAATACGGTTACGTATTACCTTTCGAGGCTGTAAGTATTTTGCTTTTGGCGTGCATCGTGGGCGGATTGGTAATAGCACGTAAAAGATAATAAGGAGGATTAAAATGGTACACTTGGAATATTTTCTCATTCTTTCTGCCATAATGCTTTTTATAGGTATTTACGGCTTTCTTACAAGACGTAGTACACTGGCGGTGCTTATTTCGGTGGAGCTCATGCTCAATGCTTCCGATATAAACTTTGCCGTGTTCAATCGTTTGCTCTATCCCGCAGGGCATGAAGGCTATTTCTTTGCCCTCTTCTCCATAGCCATATCGGCTGCAGAAACTGCCGTTGCCATTGCAATTATGATTGCTATCTATCGTAACGTTCGCAGCATACAGCTCAATCATATTAAAACCTTGAAATGGTAGTAACTAATTTGAAAGCATATTAATATTCCCATGGATTACTCATATACATTCTTAATTTTATTACTGCCGTTTCTGTCGTTTTTGTTCCTAGGACTGCTTGGCAAATTCTTGAGTCACCGCACAGCCGGACTTATAGGAACATTGACTCTCACTGTGGTCGCTGCTCTCTGCTACTATACGGCATATCAGTTTTTCACAACTCCGCGTACTCCCGAAGGACTTTATCAAACAGTTACCGCGTTCAATTTCCCGTGGTTGCCGTTCTTTGTTAATGGTCTCACGTTTGACATAGGTTTCTTGATAGATCCCATTTCGGCGATGATGCTTGTTGTGGTGGGCACGGTTTCTCTTGCTGTTCATATATATTCTTTCGGATATATGCACGGCGAAAGAGGTTTCCAGCGTTTCTACGCATATTTGAGTCTGTTTACAATGTCAATGCTCGGACTTGTGGTTGCAACCAACATCTTCCAAATGTATTTGTTCTGGGAGCTTGTAGGTGTTTCTTCATATCTGCTCATTGGCTTTTACTATACTCAGCCCGCAGCTATTGCCGCTTCAAAGAAAGCGTTTATAGTTACACGTTTCGCTGATCTCGGCTTCCTTATCGGTATTCTTATCTACGGATACTATTGCCAAACATTCAGTTTTGATTTCGTTGGCAATGCCGACAAGATAGCAGCGGGAGCATTCATGCTTCCCTCGGCTCTCTTGCTGATGTTTGTTGGTGGTGCCGGTAAGAGTGCAATGTTCCCGCTTCACATTTGGTTGCCCGATGCAATGGAAGGTCCTACGCCTGTCAGCGCATTGATTCACGCAGCCACGATGGTTGTTGCCGGTGTGTTCCAGGTGGCACGTATGTATCCGCTTTGGATAACTTATGCTCCCGAGGCTTTGCATATCGTGGCATACGTTGGCGCGTTCACAGCATTCTATGCTGCTGCCGTTGCTTGTGCCCAGTCGGACATTAAGCGTGTGCTCGCATTCTCTACAATTTCTCAGATTGCATTTATGATGGTTGCTCTCGGCGTTTGCACCGAATATGTAACAGGTCATGAACATCCTGGAAGCGTAGGTTATATGGCAGCTATGTTCCACCTCTTCACCCATGCAATGTTCAAGGCTTGCCTCTTCCTGTGCGCCGGTGCCATTATTCATGTGGTTCACAGCAACGAAATGTCGGCTATGGGCGGCATGCGCAAGTATATGCCTCTTACGCATATTACGTTCCTCATTTCTTGTCTTGCCATTTCGGGTATTCCTCCGTTCTCCGGCTTCTTCTCGAAAGACGAGATTCTTGCGGGATGCTTCGCATTCAGTCCTGTAATGGGTTGGATCATGACTGTGATTGCAGCAATGACTGCATTCTATATGTTCCGCCTTTACTATGGCATTTTCTGGGGCACGGAAAACAAAGAACTCCACGGTGAACTTCACATGCACGAGGCTCCCAAGGTAATGACATTCCCCTTGATATTCCTTGCTCTTGTTACCTGCGTTGCGGGATTCATTCCGTTCGGTCATTTAGTAAGTGCCGATGGAATGTCGTATGACATCCACCTCAACTGGACTGTGGCAGGCACAAGCATTGTCATTGCTGTGGCTTCCATTGCTCTTGCCACCTTTATATATAAAGGCGAAAAGCAACCGGTTGCCGTGGCTCTTGCTTCACGTTTCTCCTCGCTTCACAAATGGGCTTACCATCGTTTCTATATCGATGAAGTTTATCAGTTCGTAACCCATCGCATCATTTTTGCGTGCATATCAAAACCGTTCGCATGGTTTGACAAACACGTTGTCGATGGCATTCTCAACGGTCTCGCTTCCGGTTCTCATCGTGTGAGCTTCCTCATTCGCGGATTCCAAAGCGGCGAGATACAGCAGTATGCTTACGTATTCCTCGTGGGTGCGTTGGTTCTCGTGTTGCTATTAATACTTTAACCCGATAAAACGTAAAAACAGATATGTTTCCATTACATTTATTTATAATAATACCGCTTCTGATGCTTCTTTTCCTTTGGCTTGCCAAGGGAGTGAATGCTGTGAGAGGTGTTATGGTTGCAGGAGCAAGCGCACTGCTTATAAGTTCTGTCACTCTTGTGGTGATGTATCTCAATGCACGCCACGCAGGCGCAACCGAGGATATGCTCTTTACCATGGACTATACTTGGTTTGCCCCGCTTCATATAAACTACACTGTTGGTGTTGACGGCATTTCTGTGGCAATGCTTCTGCTGTCGTCCATCATTGTGTTTACCGGAACATTTGCTTCTTGGCGTCTCAAACCGCTCACCAAGGAATACTTCCTTTGGTTCACTCTTCTTTCTCTTGGAGTGTTCGGATTCTTTGTGTCGATTGACTTGTTCATGATGTTCATGTTCTATGAAATCGCGCTCATCCCCATGTACCTTCTCATTGGTTATTGGGGTACGGGACACAAGGAATATTCGGCAATGAAGCTCACCCTTATGCTTATGGGTGCTTCCGCCCTTTTGATGTGCGGTATCTTTGGAATCTTCTATGGCGCGGGCGGTCAGACCTTCAATGTTCTCGACCTTGCAAATCATACTAACGGAGCACACGCTATTCCTGTTGGTCAGCAGTACATATGGTTCCCCCTAACTTTTGTGGGATTCGGTGTGCTTGGTGCAATGTTCCCGTTCCACACATGGAGTCCCGACGGTCATGCTTCTGCGCCTACCGCAGTGTCCATGCTTCACGCCGGAGTGCTTATGAAACTCGGAGGCTACGGATGTTTCCGCATAGCAATGTTCCTCATGCCCGAGGCTGCACAGACTCTCGGCTGGATATTCCTGATTGTGATAGGCATCGGAGTCGTCTATGGCGCATTTTCCGCCTGTGTTCAAACCGACTTGAAGTACATAAATGCTTACTCTTCGGTTTCCCACTGCGGTCTTGTGCTTTTCGCCATACTCATGATTAACCGCACGGCTGCAACCGGTGCTGTGCTTCAGATGTTGTCTCACGGTTTGCTCACGGCATTGTTCTTTGCTTGCATCGGTATGATTTATCACCGTGCCCACACCCGCGATGTACGCGAATTGAGCGGACTCATCCGAATCATGCCTTTTATCTGTGTATGCTTTGTCATTGCAGGTCTTGGCAATCTCGGTCTCCCGGGATTCAGCGGCTTTGTTGCAGAAATGACAATCTTTGTGGGTTCATTCCAGCAAGCCGATACTCTTCACCGTGTTCTCACAATTCTTGCCACCACCAGCATTGTCATTACTGCCGTGTTCATCTTGCGTATGGTTGGTAAGGTAATGTATGGCGTTTGCACCAATGAGGCACACCTCAAGCTTCACGATGCGTCTTGGGACGAGAAAGTGGCAATTGCAACCCTTGTGGTTTGCATTGCAGGACTCGGTTTCGCTCCTCTTTGGATGAGCGATATGATTAGCAACAGCGTAGAGCCCATTGTGAACCACATCCAATCGGCTACCACGCAATTAACATCAGTAACATCACTATTGATTCCGTAAAGACATGGACTACACTCAATTTCTTTATATGCACGAGGAACTTGCCCTTTTGGCAGTCATTGTCATAATGTTTATCTACGACCTTGTGGCGTGCTCAGACCGCAAGGGTGGCAAACCGGTGCTCAATACAGCTGTTCCTGTTGTGCTTATGGCTGTTCTCACAGTTGTCAATGCCGTTCCCTGCGGAGGGGCTGCCGAAGCTTTCGGAGGAATGTATCAGTACACTCCTATGATGACAATAATGAAAACGGTGCTTAATATCGGTACTCTCATCGTGTTCCTTATGGCTCACTCCTATTTGCGTCGCGAAGAGAATCATGTGAAACAGGGAGAATTCTACATCCTCACCCTTTCCACATTGCTCGGTATGTATCTCATGATTTCCGCCGGACATTTCATTATGTTCTTTATTGGTTTGGAACTTGCTTCCGTGCCCATGACGGCTCTTGTGGCTTTCGACAAATGGCGTTCCACTTCTGCCGAGGCAGGTGCAAAATACATACTCGTGGCATTGTTCTCAAGTTCTCTTTTGCTCTATGGCATATCTATGATATACGGTGCCACAGGTACAATGTATTTCAACGACCTTGCAGGAAAGCTTGACGGAAGCATGCTCAACATTCTCGGACTCGTGTTCTTCTTCACGGGAATGGGCTTCAAGATTTCGCTCGTACCCTTCCACCTTTGGACTGCCGACGTTTATGAAGGTTCTCCCACGGTAATAACAAGCTACCTTAGTGTAATCTCCAAGGGAGCGGCGGGATTTGTGCTTCTCACCACGCTCGTGAAAGTTTTTGCCCCGATGATAAGCGATTGGCAGGAAATCCTGTTCTGGATAATAATTGTTTCAATTACCATTGCCAACCTCTTTGCACTTCGCCAGAACAACATCAAACGATTCATGGCGTTCTCCGCAATTTCGCAGGCAGGCTACCTCGTGCTCGGCGTAATTCCCGGCACTGCCCAGGGCATGACATCCTTGGTGTTCTACCTTCTTGTATACCTTGCAGCCAACCTCGGTGCATTTGCGGTTATCAATGCGGTGGAACAAAACAGCGGCAAGATATGTATAAGCGAATACAACGGTCTCTATAAGACAAACCCCAAGCTCTCGTTCCTCATGACCTTGTGCTTGTTCTCGCTTGCGGGAATACCGCCGTTCGCAGGCTTCTTCTCCAAGTTCTTTGTCTTCATGGCTGCGTTCCATTCCGGCTTCCATTTGCTGGTATTCATTGCTTTGGTCAATACGATAATCTCTCTTTACTACTATCTGATTATTGTAAAAGCAATGTACATCAATCCCAACGACAATCCGATTGAAACATTCCGCAGCGACAACTACACGCGAGTAGCGCTGTTGCTTTGCACTGCCGGTGTATTGCTTCTCGGCATCGCAAGCTGCGTTTACGGAACAATCGATTCCCTCAGCTACGGTATCGACGTTCCCGCCATTGCTTCTGCATGCTGCGGAAAATAATACCGTAACCATATTAAAAATAAAATCCGGTGTCAAAAACGACATCGGATTTTTTTGTTTCATCTTAATAAGAATATTTCAGACGCGGCAACGCCATAGCACCTTTTCTTCACAAACGTCCGAACCTCGTTAACACTTTACGTATTTCTTTGTCCCGTGAAATGGCGCGATTAATGTACATGGGATGACGAAATTTGTTCTTGTCGAAATCTCTGTAAAGGTAAGCATTCGAATCTTTCACGGCATTGAAAACCTTTTCTGCCATAGGGCGCAGCACAGGTCCTACACCTTCTTTCCCCCAGCCGAGATAAACCTTTCCCACCGCTTTTAAGCTCGCAATGTCTTCGTTGGAACAGAAAAGCAGAGGCGATTTGCAACTCCCGGCAACTTCCAAGGCTTGCTGCAAATTGGCATTGCGCAGATTAAACAGGTTATACAACAGAACAACACCGTTCAATTTCTTCTGCTCTCCTATATAAGAACCATCGAAAATCTTTTTAAGAAACCTCATGGTCGGGTCGGCGGAAAACTGCTTCCAACAATCATTCTTACCGGTTATGTCCGACAATGCAGCCAAAGTCCCGCAGTCTGAAACATCCACTACAGGTTTTGCACTTCCCGGGTTAACCAAAACGGCAGCACCGATCACATTCCAACCCTCGCCGAATTGCAGAACTGTGTTAAGACGAAAAGCAAATCCGTCATCAATTAAAAATCGGGCGTAAACATTCATGGCTTTATAATTACGGATTATGAAAAATCTTTTTGCGTTTATTGTACAACACAAATATAGAAAGATTTTGGATAAATGCAAAAAATATTCGGTAACAAGCCGAACTGTATTCATAGGCACATACCTTCAAGGGACACTTTCGGAAGTGTTACAAATCATCCCCCGAAGGAGCAAAAAAGAACATAAATAAATCGGTAATGATAGCAACAAAAATACCCCGCTGCGGTACATCGAAAAACACACAAGGCTTATCGCAAAAAATACAAGCCATATATTTTAAAATACAAGGCACTTATTTCAAAATATATGCCTTGTATTTTTCGCGTTTATAAATATCTGAAAAAGAATGTCTTTTGAAAACGGTTTTTTGAGGGTAAAAAGAGACTGTTTTCCCGGGATTAATTGAGACTGTACCGGGTGTGGAATAAGTTCTTCGGAGGCGGGGCGAACGTTTCGGGATATGGCGGATTTCTTCTTGTTGGCGGACAGCAAAATTCCAATAACGGGTGAATATGTATCGATGTTGAGCGGATATTTTCCAATGTGGGGCGGGGAAGAATGCGATGGCGGGGGCGCGGAATGGCTCTTACGAATATTCTTTTTATATTTGCATCATTGCATACGGCTTTAATTTTATATAATATCAAGTAAAATGAATTTTTTGTCAAGGAGTTTTTGTGGTCTTTTTCTGTTGGTTTGTGCCGCTATGGGTGCAGGGGCGCAGGGTGTGGGTTCGCTTGCCGGCGAAAAGCTGCCTGTTGTGCCTTATCCTGCTGAAATTGTTGCGGGTAACGAGGATTTCTGTGTTGCCGGCAGACAGTGCGTAAACGTTTCCTCAAAGGAAGCGGAAGATGTTTTTGCGGTTTCCACGTTTACGAGTGATTTCAAGAATGTGAATTGGAACGTGAAAAACGGCAAGGGCAAATGTAAGGGTAATATCACCATTGCGCGACCGGGAAACGACAGCAATGCCGATGAAATCATAAAGAATGCGGGGTTGAAGCCCGATGCCTCAAACAAGGAGGCTTATGTGTTGTTTGCCGACAGGGACGGTGTTGTCATTGAAGCTTATACGGCTGCGGGTGTGTTTTATGGCATTCAGACTCTCAGACAGCTTACCTATGAGGATGCGTCAGGAAATCTGAAGGTGAGAGCCGTGAAGATTTCCGATGCCCCGGCTTTGAAGTATCGCTGGTTAATGGACGATTGGAACAGGGGACCGATTCCCAATGTGGAATATGTGAAGAAGCAAATCCGTATTCTTTCAGAATATAAGATTAACGGCTACTGTATATACGGAGAGAATATCTTTGAATCGAAGAAGTATCCGCAGATTAACATGCGTGGGGCTGTGGTTACGCCTGAAGAGGTGAAGGAACTCGTGGAGTATGGCAAAAAATATCATGTGGAGCTTGTGCCGCAACAGGAGTGTCTTGGTCATATGCACTATACTTTGCGCGAGGGAGGCTTTGACGATATTGCGGAACGCCCGAGGGGACAGATTGTAAGCCCCGCAGTGGAACGGACTTATACATTTCTGAATGATTATCTGGGCGAGATTGTTCCGAGCTTCGAGAGTGATTTTGTGCATGTGGGTTGCGACGAGGCTTTTGAGCTTGGTCTCGGCAAGAGTAAGGATATGGTTCGCGAACTCGGGCTTGACGGAACGTTTTTCAAGCATTTGCAGCGCGTTTGCGGGCTTCCTGCCATTAAGGACAAGAAGGTTCTATTTTGGGCTGACGTGGCAGAGAACAAGAAAGACATTGATCTTTCGGTGCTTCCGGATAATGCGGTGGCTGTGGCTTGGGATTATCTGGCGCGTGGCAATTATGAGTATTATCTTCCGCAGATTGCGCGAAACAAAGTCCCGTTTTTTGTGGCTCCGGGTGCTTTTTGGGCTACGCGAATATTCCCGGATTTTAATTCTCACTTCGTCAATATCCGAAATTTCGTGAGAGACGGCAAAAAATATGGCGCGGAGGGCATGCTTTGCTGCAACTGGGACGACATGGGTGAAGACCTTTTCGACGTGGGATGGTATGGCGTGGCTTTCGGCGCGGCATGTGCGTGGCAAAAAGAGCAGGAGACTTCGATAGACGACTATAAGAATGCGTTTGACTGGGCGTTTTATCGCAATCTTTACGGTCATGTCTTTTCGCAATCCATAGACAGTATTGCCGATGCGCAACGTCCGTTGGGCTCCATAGTACAGGTGGACTGGGCTTACAGTGTTCCTTTCGAAGAAGCGGGAGCGAGCTATCAGAATGCCATTCAGAATACGGGGCGAATGGAAGAATTGCGCAGCACCATAGCGAATAATTACGCGGCTCTGCGTAGGAGCAAATCTTTGGCGAGACATCACGCGAGCACTCTCGATGCCGTTTTGTTCGATGCCCGTCGTTTGGGATTTGTTTATGCCAAGGCTTCGCTCGCAGCGGGACTGTCGAAGCGTTATGACGATTTTTGCAACGACGATGACAACGGGCGTGCAATCAATACGGCTTTGTATGACATAATGATGCCTCAGTGCGGGCTTGTTGGTTCTTTGCGCGACTTCACAATGGAGCTTAAGGATTGGCATCACGAACTTTGGATGAATGAAAACCGTCCTTATCATTGGGACATTGTGGAAGCGCGTTACGATCACCTTTTGCAGGCGTGGGATGCGGAACAAAAACTAGTGCAGAAGCATATCGGCGCAAAAGCTCCGCGTGAGAAAGCGGGACTGATATTCGAAAAAATGAAACAGTAACCCGCACGGCGCAAAAAATAAAGTATATAATTGTTTGTGGTAAACTTAATTGTAAAAATATCTTGTTATATTTGCAAGACTTATAAAGCCTGAAAGCAATATCATTAATAAAATCATAACATGAAAAAGTCTTTGATTATTTGCGCATCGTTGCTTGTTGCCGTAAGTGCGGGCGCACAAAAAAACAGAAAGTTCGCGCCGCCTGTCATGGGCTGGAGCAGTTGGAACACTCTTGCATTGAACATTAACGAAAAGAATATTTGTGCAAACGCCGACGCACAAGTTTCCACAGGATTGAGAGATGCCGGATATGTTTACTGTAATATTGACGACGGATACATGGGTGGTCGCGACGCTCAGGGAAACATGACGAGCAATGACGAACTCTTTCCGAGGGGCATGAAATATGTTTCGGAATACATCCGCAAAAAGGGCTTGAAACCGGGTATATATAATGACGCTGCGGGCAATACCTGCGGTTCCGGCAATTTTAAGAATCCCGCATTCGGACATGGTGTGGGTTTCAACGGACACGAGGCTGCCGACTGCGACCTTTATTTCAATAAATGGGATTATGATTTCGTGAAAGTGGACTATTGCGGCGCAGCAGGTCTGGGATTGCAGGAAGAACCTACCTACACCGCAATCGGAAATGCCATTAAGGCGGAAAGCAAAAAGCTCGGTCGCAAGATTTCATACAACATCTGTCGTTGGGCATACCCCGGTGTTTGGTGCAAGGACGTTGCAGATTCTTGGAGAATCAGTGGAGATATTCAGGCAAACTGGCCTTCGTTCAAATATGTCATAGGCAAGAACAAATATCTTTCGGCTTATTGCGGCGACGGTCATTATAACGATATGGACATGCTTGAAATCGGTCAGGGTTTGCCTTTGAACGAGGAAGAGGTGCATATGGCTATTTGGTGTATCCAGAGTTCTCCGCTTCTTGTGGGTTGCGACATGACCAAGATACCTGCACAGTCGCTCGAACTCATGAAAAACAAAGAACTTATAGACATTAATCAGGATCCGCTCGGGCTTCAGGCATACATAGTTTACCAGAAGAACAACTCCATGATTTATGTTAAGGACATCAAGAAGCTCAACGGCGACACAAGAGCCGTTGCTCTTTTGAATCTCGGCGATGATCCGATCACAATAGACGTTCCTCTTGAAATCATAGACATGAGCGGTAAAGCCGTTACCCGTGATCTTATTCACCACACGGCTGGTCCTGTGCTCAATGGTAAAATTACCGAGACCATTCCGGCGCGTAGCGTGAAAATGTGGACAGTTACGGGAAAACGTATCGAACGTACCGTTTACAATGCCGGTACTGCTTACATGCCAAACTTCAATGATCTTGGCGGCGATAAGCAGACGATTCGTTACTCGGACGATGAAAACGCTTCTTGCGGGGTTAAGGTTATGTTCCTTGGCGGAACACCGCAGAACGTAATGAAATGGACGAACGTTTATTCGGAGAAAGGCGGCACTTACGACATTACCGTGCGCTACGCATGCGGTGAAAACCGTTACCTGAAGATTGTTGTCAATGGCGGACAGCCTGTAATTTACAAGGACCTCAACACCGGCAGCTTCACAAAGTATGGCACGCTCACCGTTCGCGCTACGCTCAAGAAAGGAAACAACACCGTTACTCTCGGATGCGATAACGGTTACGCTCCCGACATTGACGGAATTACTTTGGCAAAGAGATAAAAGGATTTAATTCATACATTATATAATAAGGGCGGTATCGAAAGCGATGCCGCCCTTGTTTTTTACCTTGCAGTCTTTTTCTTTATTGTTTTCCCTGTTTTTCTTTCAGCCACATACGGTAGAGTTCGAAAAACTCGGGTGCGCTGAGCAGCGTTATGCCAGGGTCGAGACGCTTTGACTCTTTTATTAATTGCCCGTACCAATGCGGGCTTTTCAATATGCACCGAAACCAGTGGAACGGTGTTTTCCGCGCGTGCACTCTCTCTGTCAAAACTTGCGCCGCCTTGTTTCCGTCCTCGTCGGTGAGGTCGTAGTCCGAACCAAGTACCGGCATGTTGTTGCGCAGCAGGTTGACCGGCGTTTTCTGCGCCACAATGCCGTTGTTGCTAAACGAAGAATAGGCATCCGGGGCGTAATCCTGCATGGCGGGTCCCGCAGCGCGGTATTTGTTCCACCAATACGAGTCCGCGTTTATGTTTCCGTTAACCACATAATTAATGTAGAACTGCGGCTTTCGGCGATTGACGATGCCTTGCAGGGTGCTCACGGTGTGAAGCCTGTCCCAGACATCGAGCACACTGATGCTGTCGTGATGATCTTCGTTCAGAAGCGGGCGCATGTCCATGTAAACTATGTTTTTTGTTTCTGCTTTTGCAAACACAGCCGCAGGAAGGAGGAAAATTGTGTAAATTAATAGTCTGATATGGTGGTTCATATAAAACAGTTCGGATTGTTCGGTTTACGCAAAGGTATATGATTTGCGATAAACGGGGAAAGAATTTGCGCAATACGCTCCGGAATGCTATGAAAAACCGAAAAATCCGCGTAATTTTCCCAAGGAGGAAAAATTACATGGCTTATCGCAAAAAATACAAGCCATGTATTTTAAAATACAAGGCACTTATTTTAAAATATGTGCCTTATATTTTTCGCTGTGATAAGTGTTTGATAAACAATAACTTACAAAAGTCTCTTAAAAAGGTGTAAAGGCTTGAATGTGAGGCGGTTGTGAAAAACCGTGTCCGCTCGCGGTTTTCTTGCTCGGAGAGTGGAAAAAGACCGGTCTGTAGGTATATGGTTTTTATCTGCTTTGCCTTGTGTGCTTACGCAACAAATCCATATATTTGCAGGAACACAGTGCGCCGTGTGTCTTTGCCTGCTTGTGCCGAGCGGTGTGCGCCGTGTTGCGCGGAAGCCGGATTGCGGCGTTAGCAACATGAATTTCATTAAAAAGTATGTCATGAAGAATCGTCTGGTATCAATAATTATGCTTTGGATTTTGGCGACCTGCGCGTGCCTTGCCGGAAAAAAGGCGCGCGTTGTGGTGGCTTACGTAACCTCGTGGACGAACATCATGCCCGACCCTTGGGCAATGACTCATATAAATTATGCCTTCGGAAAGGTGAACGAGACTTTCGACGGGGTGAACATAAGCAATCCCGGGAGGTTGAAAAAATTGTCGGAACTGAAAGCGGTGAACCCAAAATTGAAAATATTGCTGTCGGTAGGCGGATGGGGTGCGGGGCGTTTCAGCGAAATGGCGGCAGACGAGGCGTGCCGGAAAAAGTTCGCAGGGAATTGCCGGCGGTTGACCGAAGAATACGGGCTTGACGGCATAGACATAGACTGGGAATACCCCACGCAGAAAAGTGCCGGCATATCGTGCAGCCCCGAAGACACACATAATTTCACACTCCTTATGCGCGACCTCCGAAAGGCGTTGGGAAAGAAAAAGCTCCTTACCTGTGCAACGATAGCAAGCGGAGAATACATAGATTTCGGGAACTGCATTAAATATATCGACCTTGTGAACGTGATGTCATACGACATGGCATCGCCGCCAAAGCACCATTCGCCCCTTTATGCCTCGGACATTTCGGGTTGGATGACTACCGATGCGGCGGTAAAGAAGCATCTCGAAAAAGGTGTGCCGCATGACAAACTCGTTGTGGGAATGCCTTTCTACGGCAGGGGACTGACACCGTACAAAGCCTATGTGCCGCGTCCGCAAGTGCTTACGGGAGTGGAGGAGAAGTGGAGTGCGGAATCGCAAGTGCCTTATATGACAGACAAGAACGGAAACTTTGTGTTGGGATTCGAGAATGTGAAATCCGTAACCGCGAAGTGTCATTATATAATAGAGCATGATCTGCGCGGAGCCATGTATTGGGAGTATGCCGACGATTATGAGCAGGGAGATTTGCGCACCGCCGTGGCGCAATGTCTTTTGCCGAATGAACAACAAGGCACACGCGGCAAAAAAGAATCGCAATAATTTTTTCGGAAAACAGGTAAAGGTTTTGGTTTACGGCACTTTGCATGCATGAAAAGCCGTGCCGTCCGCCCGTTTATACATTCACAGACATTCAGACGGCTTCCGCCGGCGCGTATCTTTGCATCGTCAACGTTGATACGCAGCCGCATGACGCAAACAAAGCCTCTCACGGCGGGCGTGAAAAGAATAAAAACTAACCAAAACCAAAATTACCATGATTTACTACAACGTAATCAAACGCAAAAGCCCCAAAGACGGCACAGTGAAGTTTTATGCCTCGGCACAAAACGGTACATACATGAACCTGGAGCAGGTGGCAACAAACATAAGCCGCGAGTGTACCGTAACAGTCCATGACGTGAAAGCCGTGCTCTCTTCGCTTCAGGAACAAATCATTCTCGCGCTTCAGGACGGCAAGAGCGTAAGATTCGGAGACCTTGGGTCTTTCCACGCAACCGTCAGGTCGAAAGGAGCGGAGAACAAGAGCGATTTCAAAAAAGCCAATATTTCGCACGTAATGGTACGCTTTGTGAAAAGCGCGGCTATGCGCTCGGCATTTGCCCTGACCAACAAGGACATAAAGCTTAGCGGTGCGGACGAAACGGAGAAATCCGGTTCGGGAAGCGGAGGCAGTCAGGTAGATCCCAATGCCTGAGCGAACAACAAACCCTTGAATTCCCGCCCGTCCGCATAAGGCGTGGCGTATGACAGAAAACCTTAAAGAACAAAAGCACATGAAAGAACAAACAATGAAAGTGATAGAAGTTGTAATAAAAGTTTTGAAAGCGATACTTGCTGCATTGACAGGCGCATTCGGTGCAAGTTCAAAATAGTAGTTGCTTGGAAAAACCAAATCCTGCGGGGAGAAAATCCCCCCGCAGGATTTTTTGTTTGCAGAAGAAAGAGAGAAAGAAACGTGAGAAGCATTTGCACAAAAGACCTGTTGCGGCGGCTACATGCTTAAGAACAAGACGAAAAAACAATGAAGATATTAAAAAAGTTGCTCTAAATTTTTGCATATCACAAAAGTATGACTAATTTTGCAGCCGTGAATTTTGGCAAAGAGGCACAAAATGCTTCGTAAAGCCTGCAATGTAACGAATATAATAAACTAATAATAAATTAAAAACATGATTGTAGTACCCGTAAAAGAAGGCGAAAACATCGAAAGAGCTTTGAAAAAGTTCAAGCGTAAATTTGAAAAGACAGGCGTAGTGAAGGAATTGCGCAGCCGTCAGCAGTTTAACAAGCCTTCAGTAGTTCGTCGTTTGAAAAAAGAGCACGCTGTTTATGTACAAAAGCTCAACTGCGAGAAAGAAGACTGATTTTCTCACGCTTTCTTATACTAAAGAAATATAAGAAGAAATAAATTCCCGGAGATGCTTGCATTTTCGGGAATATTTGTCTAAATTCGTTGCGTAAACCAATTGCGTAACGAATTTATGTATATAAAGGAATTCTGCGATTATCTCAAGTATGAACGTAACTATTCCGCGCTAACGGTTGATAGCTACGAAAGGGATTTACAACATGTCGGGGATTTCGTGCGCGGAATGCGCAATATTGATAACGACAAAGCGGTTGAGGATTCGTATATAGAGGAGAAAATAATACGCAGATGGATGGCTTCGATGCTTGAAGCCGGAAATACGGCGTCATCGGTGAACAGACGTTTGAGTTCGCTGCGCAGTTATTTCAAATTCCTCCTAAGAAAAGGATTGTGTGAAACCGATCCGACGTTGCGTATAGCCGGACCGAAAAAGGAAAAGGCACTGCCTTATTTCGTCAAAGAGAACGAAATGGAGCATTTGCTCGACGATGTGCCGTTTCCCGATACTTTTGAAGGAAACAGAAACCGTTTGATTTTGGAAATGTTCTATGACACGGGCATGCGTGTTTCGGAACTGGTATCACTTGACTGCAACGATATAGACATGCAGGGGAACAGAGTGAAAGTAACGGGAAAGAGAAACAAACAGCGTGTAATACCTTTGGCTCCGCTGCTTATGGAACGCATAAAAGTATATTTGCAGAAACGCAGTGAGGCGGCGAGCAATTCGGAGGCATTATATATAGATAAGAAAGGGAGACGTCTTACAGATTATAAGGTAAGGAAAATGGTGAGTGAAGAACTTTCACTCGTTACCACGATGAAAAAACGTTCACCCCATGTGTTACGGCATTCGTTTGCTACGGCAATGTTAAACCATGGAGCGGATATAGAAGCCGTAAGAAGACTTTTGGGACACGAAAGTCTGGCAACAACCGAAATCTATACCCATACTTCAATGGAAGAACTCAAGAAAAATTATCAACTTGCCCATCCAAGGGCTTAAAAAGATATGATTATGGAAATAAAGGTAAAATCAATCCGTTTCGATGCCAACGAGAAACTTCATGAGTTTATAGAAAAGAAAGTTTCCAAGTTGTCCAAAGCAGGCGGCTCTGCGGGAACAGCAGAGGTAGTGTTGAAAGTGGTGAAGCCCGAAACTTCAAAAAACAAGTCCACGGGAGTTCGTCTGAGTTTACCGAACGGCGAACTTTTTGCCGAGAAAACTTGCGACACTTTTGAGGAAGGAGTGGACCTTTGTGTCGATGCTTTGCAGCGACAATTGGCAAAGTACAAGGAAAAACAACGCGGATATTAAAAAAAATGCTCCAAAAATTTTGCAGTTAGAATTTAATAAGTAACTTTGCAGCCGTTTCGGGGACAAAACAAAACCGGAATGGCTGCAATTTCGCAGAAACAACGTTTGCAGCGAAAATTTTAGGGCAAGTTCCAGAGTGGCCAAATGGGGCAGACTGTAAATCTGCTGGCTT
>ULWP01031240.1_pt1 | contig 75315 bp, 73 predicted proteins | sample 1960461 | NCBI WGS metagenome assembly ULWP01 (sample SAMEA4835815, study PRJEB28245) | human gut metagenome | biome: gut microbiome; material: fecal sample | place: Denmark | collected 2008
CTGTTATCGCGTCCCTGCGCCGGCTTCCCTTCGGCATTGCGCATAGTTTTTCCGCAGCAGCCTCCGCCGCGGCATACTGCTCGGCGCGTATGCATATGCTGTCCGCATCCAGCCGTAGCTGCCGCACAAGCGCCAAATTAAGCATACCTATAAGCGCGCGCACTTCCCGCATTTTAAGCGGCCTTACGGCCTGATACGCGGCAAGGTAGCCTTCCATCGTTTCGCCCGTTATGCGCCCGCCGCCCCTGCCCGCCATCTCCACCGCCATTGAATACAGCCGCGGGCAGCCTATCCTGTCGCCCTCCGCTTCAAGCGGCAGCGCGCCAAGCTCCCGCGCGTAGTTCTCCGCTTCGCCTGCGGCTTTTTCTATTATGTAAAACGAATCCGCAAATTCGTCCGCGCCCACGGGCAGCTCCGTACCGCTGCCGTTAGCAGCCTCCAGCGCGGCGTTGGCGTCCTCAATGGCACGCCTGTCGTCCTTGGCGGCGCGTGCGTTCGCCCTGTAAAACGCGCTTTTTCCTTCCCGCACGGCGCGCGAGGCCGTTTCCCGCGCAAGCGCATTCAGCTTTTCTATTGATAGCTCGGCGTCCCTCAAGCCGCCGTATAAATCGTATTTCCGCATTATAAAAAGACCCTCCCGCAAAAGGCATATTGCCTATTATCTGCAAAAAGGGTCCAAATTATATGCGCTTGTTATGCATTCAGCCTTCGGTATGCTCCGCCGCCTGTTCAGATGCTGATTCTTCCGCATCCGCCTTGCCATCCATCTCAGCATCGGCAGTATCTTCGCTCTCAGCCTCCGCCGCTTCATTGGATTCCGGTTCGGCCTTTGCTTCGCCCTCAGTCTCCGCCGCCTCGGTGCTTTCGGCTTCGGGTTCAGCCGTTTCCGCTTCCGCTGCCGCGGGTTCGCTCTCAGGCTCGGCCGTTGCCGTTTTGGGCGCGGCTGTCTGCTCCTGCCCGGGCTCGGCTTGGGCGTTTGCCGTGCTTTCCGCCTGTTCGCGCTTTTGCTCCGCGGCGCTTTCGTGGAAGCGCTCAAGCTCCTCAAGCAGCATCTTGTTGCGCAGCCTTGCCACGTCCAGCTCCTGCTTTATTCGGTCAAATTCGCGTATCACCTCGTCAAGAAAGCTGTCCACTTCCCCCGCGTCGTAGCCCAAGAAGGCGCGCGTGAAGGTTTTGTTTATGATTACGTCTCTGTTCATAAGCGGCTGTTCCTCTGCTGAAGTTACGGCCGCCGCAGCATGTGCGGCGGCCCGTGGGGCGGATCAGATGATGCCGTCCTCGTCATTTTCTCCGTTGCCTATAACGTCATAGTTGGTGGGGGCTACGACGAATATGCCGCGGGAGATTTTGTAAATGGTGCCGTTGAGCGCGTATATTGCGCCGGCCATGAAGTCCAAAATACGCTGCGCGCAGTCAAGATCCAGCTCTTCCATGTTGACAATAACAGGTTTGCGGCTCTTGAGATTGTCGATGATATTCTGGGTATCCTCGTAGCTTACGGGATGATAGACTATCATCTTCAGCTGAGCGGCGTTGGGGAGGGAAACCACGTTTGATTCGCTATGCACGTTTTTCTTCGCGCGGTTGCCGAAATTCACCACGTTGTTGTCGCGGGATTCATCCTCGTAATTCACGTCCTCGTAAACCTCATCGTCGGCGCCGTTTTCCTCAATACCGATGTATTCAAGAAACTTGCCCAATACTCCTGCCATTTTGTTATTCCTCCAATTAAAAATATTCTTTTTGGCGCTTGGAGAAATAGTTCCTTGGTTTTCGGGAAAATTTATGCCGTTCGGGCTGATATATGTTTACGCCTTCGGGCCGGGCCGCATCCGCTCCCCGAAAAGCGCGCGGCCTACGCGCACCATTGTTGCGCCTTCGGTCACGGCGGCCCTGTAATCCCCGCTCATTCCCATGGAAAGCGTGTTCATAAAAACGTTGGGCATGTCATACCCCTTCGCCTTTTCAAACAGCTCCCTCATCATTACGAAGTAGCGGCGCACATTCTCCCCGTCCACCGCGGGGGGAATGCACATCAACCCATCCACCCTAATGCCGGGCAGGCGGGAAATACTCGATAAAAATTCGTTCAGCTTGTCCGGCTCCGCGCCGCCCTTTTGCGGTTCGGAGCCTATGTTGACCTCAATGAGCACATCCTGAACTATGTTTTTCTTTTGAGCCAGGCGGGATATTTCGTTCGCCAGCTCAATGCGGTCCACGGATTGTATGGTTTTCACGCGGCCTATAATGTATTTTACCTTATTGGTCTGCAATTGTCCAATAAAATGCACGTCCGCGCCGAATTCTTCAAACATGGGCATTTTTTCGCCCAGCTCCTGCGCGCGGCTTTCGCCGAAAACGTTCGCGCCCGCCTCATGCGCCAGGCGTATGCGTTCTTCGTCCACGAACTTGCTCACCGCAACAAGGGTTATGTCCTCCGCCCTTCTTCCGGCCTGCTTTGCGGCGTCGGCTATGCTTTGGCATATCTCAAGGTAATTTTCGCGTATGCTCATGGCTTTTTATACCTCATTCCCTCGCTCAGCGCGGTTTCGCCGTCCCGTGCGCGTATAATTGCATTGTCCTCATCGCTTGCAATAATATCTATCTGCACGTCGTAATTGCCTTCGCCGTTTTCTATTGTTATTATGCTCGCGCCGTCCTTGTAGCCTATCGCGTCAAGCGGCACCGTAAGCCCGCTCACGCTGCCGCGCGCGGTAATGGTTATAACGCGGCTGTTGAGCAGCGGGCCCATATCCTCGCTCAGCTCAAGCATATTCAGCACGCCCGCTTCCGAATGAATGAGCTCCATTGCATTAGCGGTAAAGCTCTGCTCCTCGTATCCGTCAAACGTAACGGTATACGTTTGCCCTTCGCAAAGGCTTGCAGCGTCGCTTTTATTCGTTACGAATGCGGCGTACCAAAGGCGCGTGTTCACAAGCCTGTACAGCAGGTTGTTTGACGAACCGCCAAGCGTATCCACCGTGCCTGCAACGGTAGTGTTCACAAGGGCTGCGTTCACGGTATCGAGCTTATCCTTATTGAGCACCTGCTCAAAGCCGTCAAAATAAAAGCTTACGCGCCCGTCCTTGGCGGCGGTAATGTCCGTTTTATAGGACGCAAGCTGGTTCAGCTTATCCTCGCGCGAATTATACAGCCGCGTCAGCTCCTCCGTGGGCTGCACGGTGTTTTTAAGGAATGTTCGGCGCTGCAGCATAAGGGCTTTGAGCTCGTTTTGCAGCGCGAGCGTGTCCCCTTCGCCGTTTGCGCTTACGGCTGCGCGTATGGCGGCGCGCTTCTGCTCGATTTGCAGCTCGATGCTGGATAGCTCCGCGTTGTCCACGCCGCTCAGCTGCTTCTTTTGCGCGTTGTATATTTCCGTTTCCGTGCTCAGCAGGGACTGCGCCATGTCGTCCGTATAGCCCCATTTATAAACGGTAGCTATCGGCATGCCTTCGTACACCGTATCCCCTTCGCCTATTTTGAATTCCACCCTGTCGTACTTATCCACGCTTATGCTCATTTCGTCGCGTATAAGCACGGCTTTTTTGGTTATTACGGCTTCCATGCTGCCCTGCTTGAGCGTGCCGCCCGCGCTGTCCTGTAATGCTATTGCAAGCACGGCCACTGCTACACCTATTATGAATGTAAGTATCAAATAAAACTTTGGCTTTATCTTTACCCGCCTTCGGCTCATCGGCTTCCCCCTTATCTATTTCAGCCCTTTATGAGCCGCTCTATCGCGCGCGTATCCATGCCGGCGGTCTTTCCCGCAACGAATGCGCACATATTGTTCGGGTCAAGCGTTTCGTTCAGTATGCCTTCAACGTCCGCCATGCTCACCGCCTCAAGCTTTTTTATAAGCCTTGCTTCCTCCTCCGCCCGGCCCAGAAGCAGCTCCGCCTTGCCTATTGCGCTGCTGCGCGCGGATGTGCTTTCGCTGGAAAGTATATAGCTTACGCGCATCTGCTCCTTCGCCCGGTCGAACTCCGTCTTTGTTATGCCGTCCTTGCGCGCGGAGGCAAGCTCGCTCAGTATAAGCTCCGTCACCTTAGCCGCGTTTGCAAGGCCGGTTCCGGCGTATGCGGTAAGGTAGCCGGTTTCGGCATAGGACGTTGGGTAAGTATAGGTAGAATACGCAAGGCCGCGCTCCTCCCTTATGCGCTGGAACAGGCGCGAACTCATGCACCCGCCAAGCACATTGCTCAGCACAAGCATTGCAAAGCGCCTGTCGTCATTCGCGCCGAAGCCGGGCATGCCTATGCATATATGCGCCTGCTCGGCGTCCCTGTCCGCGAAGGCCACGCGCCCGCCCGCGCCAATGGCTGAGGGTATGCGTTCTTCCCCCACGCCCGCGCGCATGGCGCCGAATTTATCCCAAAGCATTGCGTCAAGCTTGGCTTTATCAAAGCTGCCCGCAACGGATATGACCGTATCGCCGCCGCGGTAGCGCTTGTCCATATAATCAATAAGCGACTGCCGCGTGAAAGCGTTCACGCTGTCCGCCGTGCCGAGTATGTTCGGCGCAACGGCGCAGCCTTCATATAAAAGCGAGCATATGCCTTCGTTTGCAACATCCTCGGGCGAATCGTCATTCATAAGTATTTCTTCCGTAACAACGCCCTTTTCGCGCTCTATATCGCCCGCATCGAGCTTTGAACGCAAAATAAGGTCGCTTATTATATCCACGGCCTTTTCAATATGCTCGTCCAGCACCTTTGCATAAAAGCACGTGCATTCCTTTGACGTGAAGGCGTTAAGGTTGCCGCCTATGTCGTCCATCTCCGCGGCTATTTTGGATGCGCTGCGGCTCTTGGTCCCCTTGAACAGAATATGCTCGATAAAATGGGACATGCCGTGTTCCTTCTCCGCTTCGTAAACCGAGCCGGACTTTACCCACACGGCAACCGACGCGCTGCGGCAATCAGGCATTTTTTCATACACGGCCCTTATGCCGTTCTTCAATACTGTTTTTTCTATCAAGTCCTATACCATGCCGCCCAGCACGTCCCCCACGCGGGCGGCAATTATACCTTTCGCATTTAATCCGTCTATCAGGCCGCCCAGCGCATCGGCACACGCTCGCGTGGGCTGCAGTAATATTATACTTCCTATTATCGGCTCATTCAATCCCCGCTTGATTATATCATCTTTGCTGCCGTATCCGCAACGAAGATCAATAGTGGACAGCACATGCGTAAGCCCCAGCGCACGGGAAGCGCGCGCACTTACGGCAACGCTGCGCGAGCCGGAATAATAAAGCACCGTGTCAACGCCGCTTGCCGCCTTTATGCTTTCAAGGCTTTTTTGTATATCCGCCTTCGTTTCGCTCAAGTTTCCGTCAAATGAAGGGTCGTCGCCCATGGTGCCTATCTCGTGCCCTTCGTCCGCTATGCGCTTTAGCATCTCCGCGTTCTCCCGCGCCCATTTGCCGCTTACAACGAACGTTGCGCGGGTATCCTTATCCTTAAGCGTTGCAAGTATATCCTCCATTGCCGCGGCGTTCCACGACACGGCAAATTCAAGCGCGATTTTATCGTCCGACCGTCCCCTGTATGCAGGCCCCGCATACAGGCTTGCCATTACCTGCGCGGCGTCCTGCCTGCTCGTAACAAGATAGAGCGATATTATTATAAACGCTAAAAAAAGATTTATTGCCCAGCCGTTCTTTGCGCGCCGCTTCATATGCACCCTCCCCGTTCAAGCCGCATGGTATGCTTGATTTTATGATGCCGCGCCGCCATATATGCAAAGGAGCGGCCGCTTGGCCGCCCCTTATCGATACGCTTTATTATTTTCTTATGAACAGCACGCCCAGCGTCCTTGGCCCGCAATGGGAGGACACGGTGCAGCCGGCATGGGTTTCGATTATTTCATCAAAGCTTTGATATTTTTCAATGGCCTCCCGCGCGGTTTCAACATCCCCCTCAGGGCAATGCGGATGGGTTATGAATATGCGGTGATTACGGATATCCTCGCGCCCTTCAAGCCTGTCCTTAACGTATTTCTGTATGCACTTTTCAAAGGAGCCGCGGTATTTGGTGCCTACGCGCATTTTGCCGTCAACGACCTCTATGCAGGGCTTTAGCTGCAATACGTTCGCGCCGAGCATGGTGACCGTTGAGCAACGGCCGCCCTTTGCCATGTAATCAAGCCTGTCTATAATAAAGCTTGCGTCAACGTTGGGCACTATGTCCGTTTCAAGCTCCTTCACTATGTCCTCCGCCTTCATGCCGGCTTCGGCACGGAGCGCCGCTTCCACAACAACGTGGCCGTGGCCGCTTGAAAGGTTGCGCGAATCCACAACGTAAACGTTCTTATAATTCTCCGCCGCTATGCGCGCGTTCTGGTGGCAGGCGGAAAAGTCGCTTGAAATGTTTATGTGTATAACGGCGTCGTATTCGCGGCTGAGCTGAGCAAAGCGCGTTTCGTAATCGTTCGGCGTTACGGCGGCTGTGGACGCAAGCGCCCCGCCCGCGGCAACGTGGGCAAAAATATCGTCCGGCGTTATTTCCACCCCGTCCCTGAGCGTTTTGCCGCCCAGCGTTATATACAGCGGGAACAGCTCTATATCGTGCTTTTCAAGCAGCTCCTTTGTCAGATCGCATGTGCTGTCCGACGTTATCTTGATAGCCATTTTGTGACCTCCGAAATTATTCCATAATAATTGTTGCCATTTTACAGCGCCAATATTAACGCAATATTAACACAATGCATTCCGCACAAAAAATAAAATTGGCTTTACATTGCCCCTTTGGCGGTTTACAATCAATATTGAAAAGCCTGCATATGCTTGTATGCAGCGTATGGACAATATTGCCGCGAACAGGAGGAACACGAATGCGACTTGCAAACTGCACCTGCCAAAGGGTAAACGATTATCTTAAAGAGCACGATTCCATAATGCTTGTGCTTGGCAGCACGGAAAACCACGGCCGCCATATGCCGCTGGGTACGGACACGATGATACCGGACAAAATTGCGGAGCTGACCGAAAAGCAGAGCCATATTATGATAGCGCCCACACTGCCGTACGGCGCGACGGATTCGCTGATGGGCTTCCCCGGAACGATATCAATAGGCGTGGACGGGCTTTACGACATACTGACAAGAATAACGGACAGCCTTTACGAATACGGCTTCCGCCGCTTTATAATACTTAACGGCCACGGCGGCAATTCAAAAAGCATAGAGATGCTGGGCAAGCGTATGCACCCTCGCGGGGCATATGTTGCCTGCCTTAACTGGTGGCTTATGGCTGGCGAGCTGAATCCGGACTGGGCCGGCGGGCACGGCGGCGCGGAGGAAACGGCGGGCGTAATGGCCGTTGATCCTTCGCTTATAGATTACGACCATATTGACGAGCCGCTCATAATGCAAAGCGACGTATACGAAACCATGCCCTCCACCGGATGGGACAAGGTAAGCTTTATGGGCGCAACGGTGGTAATTCCAAGGAGAGCCATGAATTACAACGCAAACGGATGGTACGGCACGGATGCGCCCAACAAAGCCACCAAGGAATGGGGCGACAGGATGGTGCAAACCATGGCGGACTACGCAGCAAGGTTTATAGAAGAATTTGAAAAAGCAGAATTGCCCAAGGAGGAGCATAAATAATGGTAAACGAAAGGGAACTTGCTGTAATAAAGGCGCTTACGGAGGCCAAAGGCCCCAGCGGATTTGAGGACGAAGCGGTTGCCGCCGCGCGCGAAAGCCTATCGGACATTTGCGATTTTGAAGAGGACAGCCTTCGCAATCTTTATATATACAGGCGTGCGAACACGGGCAATAAGCCCGTACTCATGCTTGACGCGCACAGCGACGAGGTGGGCTTTATAGTCCATTCCATCAAGCCTAACGGCACGCTGCGCTTCCTTGAGCTTGGCGGCTGGAGCAAGAACACCCTGCCCGGCACGCGCGTGCTTGTGCGCAATAAAGACGGCGAATGGATACGCGGCGCAATAGCGGCAAAGCCACCGCATTTTTTAAGCGATGAGGAACGCGCGCAGAACAAGGTGCAGAGCGTATCAAATCTTGTTATAGACATTGGCGCCCGCAGCGCGGAGGAAGCCAAGGAAGCATTCGGCATACGCATAGGCGAACCCGCCGTGCCCGCAACCCCGTTTGAATACGACGAAGCGCGGGACATTATGTTCGGCAAGGGGTTCGACTGCCGCATAGGCTGCGCCGCGCTGATAGAGACAATGCGTCTTTTGAGCGGCATGGAGCTGGACGTGGACGTTATAGGCGTATTGTCCGCGCAGGAGGAAGTAGGCGAGCGCGGCTGCAAGGTTGCCGTGAACAAGATAAGGCCGAATATTGCAATAGTTTACGAAGGCTGCCCCGCAGACGATACGTTCGGCGAAGCTTACGCCATGCAGACCATTATGAAAAAAGGCCCCATGCTCCGCTACATGGACAAATCTGTTATATGCAACCCCCGCTTCCAGCGTTTTGCGCTTGATACGGCGGAGAAAAACGGCCTTATGGCGCAGGCGTCCGTGCGCGAAGGCGGCGGCAACAACGCGGCCGTTATACAGGCGCAGCTTGCAGGCGCGCCCAGCATAGTTATGGGCGTTCCCGTGCGCTATATTCACGGCCCAAGCTGCATAACTACCTATACCGATTATGACGCCACGGTAAAGCTTGCCTGCGCGATAGCAAGGGCGCTGAACGCTGACATAATAAAATCATTCTGAAAAAGAGGCGAAGCATATGAACACGAGCACAGCCGGAATACCCAAGGCCGGACTGCCGGAAGGCTTTGTATACATTGACGAGTTGATAGAGGACTGCATAATAGACGCAAAATATGCGGGCACGGACAACTTTATGGGCCGCCCCGCCGCGGGCTACGAACAGCCGCTGGTGGTAATGAGCCGCGAGCTTGCGGACTGCTGCATAAAGGCGGCGGATACGCTGCGCAAGCAGGGCTACATAATGAAGTTCTTTGACGCATACCGTCCGCAGAGCGCCGTGGACGATTTCTGCCGCTGGGGCGAGGATCTTAATGACATCCGCCGCAAGAGCGTACATTACCCGAATATTGACAAGGCCGAAATATTCGACCAGGGCTATATTGCCCGCCGCTCCGGCCACACCCGCGCGAAGGCCGTTGATCTGACAATAGTTGACATGCACACGCATCAGGAGCTGGACATGGGTTCAATATTCGATTATATGGATTCCCGCTCCAACCACGGCGCGGCCGGTCTCACCCCGCAGCAGGAGAAGAACCGCGCCATACTGCGCGACGCAATGCTCGGCGCGGGCATGACGCTTTACGAGGGCGAATGGTGGCACTACAACGTCAACCCCGAACCCTACCCCGATACGTTCTTCAATTTCCCGATAAAGTAGCACACACAAAAAAAGGAGTGGCAAATCAGCCGCTCCTTTTAAGTTGCTTTTATTTTGTTTAGCCCATTATTTCGTCTATGGCGTCCGCGTATTCTTCTTTATCGCGCGCGCCGACAAGGCGGTTCATTTCCTGCCCGTCCTTAAAAAGAATAACGCAGGGAATGCTCATTACGCGGAAACGCTTGGCAAGGTCTATCTCGTCGTCAACGTTTACCTTGCATATATCCGCGCGGCCGTCATAATCCTCGCTCAGTTCCTCTATGACCGGCCCGATCATGCGGCACGGGCCGCACCAGCTTGCCCAGAAGTCCACAAGCACCGGCCTTGACGCATTTATTACCGCTTCAAAATCGGCTGAAGTAAGATGCTTTACCATTGTTCTTCCTCCTTTTGTGTTTATTCTTTTTTATTCTTTGCCTTCTTCGTTTACAAAGGCGGTCATTCTGGGCTTGAATTCGTTCATTTTGGCGAATTTCGGCTCCAGCTTTTTAAGTATAAGGAAGCTCAGCCCGCTCAGCGCAACGCCGCCTATCGCGGCATATATCTCGCCAAAGCGGGAGCCTATCACCACGCCCAGTATAAGCCCTATTATGGGAATGCCGTATACTATGGCGCTGGCCTTGAGCACGGTGTTTGCATGCATGTCTATATACACCTCGTCGCCCTTCTTTGCGCCAAGAGTATTGTCCATTTCTATATCCGCCTCGTTAGAGCCAAAGCGGAAGCATGCGTTACAATGGCCGCAGGCATCCGTTTTTTTGAAGCGCACAGTGGCCCTTTTGCCGTTCGCTTCAACAACTATGCCCTTTTGCCTTACGTCCTCACTCATCTATGTCCACCTTTATATGCAGTTCCTCAAGCTGCTTGTCCGTTACCGTCCCAGGCGCGCCCATCAAAATATCCTGCGCGTTCTTGTTCATGGGGAACGGTATTATTTCCCTTATGCTGTCCTCGCCCGCAAGCAGCATAACCATTCTGTCCACGCCAGGGGCTATGCCGGCATGAGGCGGCGCGCCGTAGCAGAACGCGTTGTACATTGCGGGGAACTTCTTCTTCACATCCTCCTCGCCAAGGCGCACAAGGCGGAACGCCTCTATCATTATTTCGGGGTCGTGATTTCGCACAGCGCCGGAAGAAAGCTCTATACCGTTGCAAACAAGGTCGTACTGCTGCGCGGTTATGGTGAGCGGGTCTATTTCGCCCGCAATAGCCTTCCTCAGCGTCTCCGCGCCGCCGCCGGGCATGGAGAACGGATTATGGCAGAATTCAAGCTCGCCGGATTCTTCGCCTATTTCATACATCGGGAAATCGACCACCCAGCAGAATTCATAGCGTTCCTTGTCCATATGACCGGGTACCAGCGCACCGAGCATTTTGCGCATGACTCCGGCGGTTTTCTGCGCGGCAGACTTTTTGCCCGCAGCTATGCCGATAAGCGTTCCCGGAGTGAGGCCGAGCGCTTCAACTACAGCATCGTGGTGCGGAGTCATGAACTTGGCGACGCCTCCGGCGAAGCTGCCGTCCTCCTCCACCTTGAACCAATAGGGCTTGGAGCCGGCCTGCACCTCAACATCGGCGCACAGCTTGTCTATCTGCTTTCTGGTAAGCTCGCATCCGCTGCACGCTATCGCCTTAACGCTGTTCCCTTCGGCAAAGGGCGCAAATTCGCTGCCAGCTACCAGCTTAGTTATGTCCTGTATCCTCAAATCTATGCGGTAATCCGGCTTATCCGTGCCGAACTGTTCAAGCGCATCGTTATAGGCTATGCGCTTGAACGGCGCGGAGGAGGCCACGTTATACGTTCCGTATTTTGCGAAAATGGGCGGCAGAACGTCCTCTATTACGGAGAAAACATCCTCCTGCGAGGCAAAGGCCATTTCCATATCCAGCTGATAGAATTCGCCGGGGCTTCTGTCCCCGCGGGCGTCCTCGTCACGGAAGCAGGGGGCAATCTGGAAATACCTATCGAAGCCGGAGGTCATCAAAAGCTGCTTAAACTGCTGCGGCGCCTGCGGCAGGGCATAGAACTTGCCGGGGTGCTTCCTTGCGGGCACAAGATAGTCCCTTGCGCCTTCGGGGCTGGATGCGGTAAGTATAGGCGTGGTTATTTCAAGGAAGTTATGTTCAAGCATGGCCTTCCTGAGCGCAGCTATAACGTTGCAGCGCAGAATTATATTGTTCTTGACTTCGGGGTTCCTCAAATCAAGATAGCGGTATTTAAGCCGCTGCGTTTCGTCCGCTTCGCGGCTGCGGTTTATTTCAAAGGGCAGCTCGTTATAAATGCAGCGGCCCAGCACTTCTATCTTTTCGGGTACGACTTCTATTTCGCCGGTGGGCTGCTTGGCGTTCTTGCTTGCGCGCTCGCGAACGGTACCGGTAACGGAGATGGTGGATTCCTTATTGATGCCCTTTATAATGTTCATCATCTCTTCGGTTTCTATGACTATCTGCGTTGTGCCGTAAAAATCGCGCAGCACCACAAAGGCGAAGTTGCTGCCCACTACGCGGACGTTTTCCATCCAGCCCGCAAGCGTAACGCGCTCGTTCACGTTGCCGAGCCTAAGCTCGCCGCAGGTATGGGTTCGTGACTGTATCATTATCCTGTATGCTCCTTAATATTTATTCTGTATTTTTCGCTTTTCAGCTTATTTAACCAATTCAGCGGCCTTTTCGGCAAAGCCCTCTATGCCAAGCGCCGTCTCCGTGCCGTCTGCCATGTTTTTCAGCTTTATTACGCCGTTTTTGACCTCGTCCTCGCCTATCACGGCAACAAAGCGCGCTTTAAGCTTGTCTGCATACTTAAACTGCGCCTTGAAGCTGCGGCCAACGTGGTCAAATTCGGTCTTTACGCCGTGCTTTCTAAGTTCACCGGCAAGCTTAAGCCCAACGTTCCTTGCTTCATCCCCAACGGGCGCAATATATACGTCCACAAGGTTAGGCTCCGGTATCGGGTTGAAGCTTTCCGCAACCAGCAGCAGCCTTTCCATGCCCATGCCGAAGCCGACAGCGTTCATCTTCGGCCCACCAAGCTCCTCGATTAGTCCATCATACCTGCCTCCGCCGCACACCGTGCCGGTATACGCGCCTTCGGTAGAAACAAGCTCGAACACGGTTTTTGTATAATAATCAAGCCCGCGCACTATCATAGGATCAACTTCGTATTCTATGCCCAGCGCATCAAGGGAGGCTTTAAGTTCCTCAAAGTGCGCCTGACATTCGGGGCAAAGGTAATCAAGCACCTTGGGTGCTGCCGCGGCTATTTCGCCGCAACGCATTTCCTTGCAGTCCAGTATTCTGAGCGGATTCTTTTCATAGCGCGTTTTGCAGGTTTCGCAAAGCTCATCGTAATTCGCTTTAAGATATTCCTTCAGCGCGGCGTTATACTTTGGCCTGCATTCGGGGCAGCCTATGCTGTTTATTTTGGCCTTTACGCTCTTTATGCCAAGCTCGTTCAGTATGCTTACCGCAAGGGAGATTACCTCCGCATCCGCGCTGGCCCTGGGCGCGCCGAAAACCTCCACGCCGAACTGATGATGCTCCCTCAGCCTGCCCGCCTGCGGCTTTTCGTAGCGGAAAACGGGGCAATAAAGATAGAACATCTTTGTGGGCTGCGCGTCGGCAAAAAGCTTGTTTTCAAGGAACATGCGCACAGCGCCCGCCGTTCCCTCCGGCTTCAGCGTTACGGAACGGTCTCCCTTATCGGTAAAGGTATACATTTCCTTTTGCACAATGTCCGTTGTGTCTCCCACGCCGCGGGCAAAAAGCTCCGTATGCTCCAGCACCGGCGTGCGGGTTTCGCGGTAGCCGAATTCCGCGCAAGCGCTGCGCATAAGCTTTTCGATATACTGCCATTTGTAGCTTTCCTTAGGGGTAACGTCCTTCATGCCCTTAGGCGCCTGAATCTGCATAATACACCTCTTTCATATTTCCCTTATAAAAATAGGGTTCTCCATCCTTAAACAGGGACGGGGAACCCGCGGTACCACCCTTATTGAGCATAATAAAATGCTCCGCTCGCGCCCCATAACGCGGGGCGACCGTCCGCCATTTCCTGCGGAAGGCTCATAAGGCGTCCTTCACCATATGCCCTGTTCGCGGCGGCTTCCAGCCACGGCCTGCCTTCTCTTGTGCGAACGCAATACGGCTACATCCTTATTCATTGCCTATCAAATTATATAATAGCATCACTAACGCCGCTTGTCAACGCGCGTATGCCGCTTATATGCCGATTTTTCTATGTTATTCGCCCTTCTCTGCGGCCCTGCGCCTGAGCTCCTCCTCGCGCTCCTTTTCAAGCATCAGCTTTGAATAATCAACAAAGCCGCGCGGGTCATCCACCCACAGCCTTTCCATATTGTAATACTCCCTTTCTTCGGGATAGAATATGTGCACCAATATGCTGCCGAAGTCAATAACTATCCAGCGGCCTTCGCTGTATCCTTCTATGCGCCTTACGCTAAGGCCCATTCCTTCGGCCTTTTCTTCAATTTCGTCGCAAAGCGCCTTCACCTGCGCCGTTGCCCGGCCGGAGCATACCACAAACCAGTCCGCTATTATGGTCCTGTCCCCAACGTGTATGGCCATTATGTCCTGCGCCTTTTTATTATAAAGCGCGTCGCATATCATCATCGCCTGGCGGCGGATGTTTTCTTCGTCCTGTGCATCTATCGCGTTAAAAAATTCGCTCATTTTATGTCTCCTTTATTATTTTCGGTTTCTCTTTTTATTGCCTGCCTTATCATAAGGGATTCGTCCGTCGGGTCTATACCCCGCGCAAGCAGATGGCCTATTGAGTTATTCATGGTCATAAGCACCGCGCCGTTAAGATCCTTCTTCGCCATGTCCCTCAGCTTGTCAACGCCTTCATACGTCCGCGTGAACTCTGCTTTATCCGCAACGTATAATATTTTATCAAGCTGCGTCATATTCAGCCTGCCGAAAACATGGCAGCCTATTGCGTTTATGATTTCCTCATCCGCAATGCCGAACTCCCTCTGCGCCCGTATCGCCCCCAAGGGGCCGTGTAAAAGACCGGGCGCACGCTGCTCCTCGGCATTTGGCGTATAGCCGTATTCCTTGGCAAGCCGCAATGCGTCCTCGTCGCCAAGCTTTGCGCAGTCGTGCAGCAGCCCTGCTATGCGCGCCTTTTTGCCGTCCGCGCCCCATATTGCCGCAAGCTCCACGGCGTAGCCCATTGTGCCTATAGAGTGGGCAAGGCGCTTGGGCTTGGTGTATTCCGCAAGGCGCTTTTCATAAGAAAGAATATCCTCGCTTTGATATAAAAGCCCCGCGTATATACGCTCCATCACGCCGTAGGGAACAAGCTTTGCAATGCCTTTCGCCATGTTCACGCGGCGGCGTATCTCGGTTGACGATATATCAGGCCCACAAAAATCCGCCATGCGTATGCGCGCGCCGTAGCGCCGCCTAAGCTCCCGCGCTGCTTCGTAATCGCCCGCGTTGTCCGGCCGCCCAACAGCTATTATGCCCGCAAGTGCGAATATGGTTTCAGGCCTGCTCCATTGGTGCAATGTTTTTAGCATGTCCGCGCCTACAATAAGATGCAGTTCGTCAACGCCGTTATACAGCCCCATCAGTGTATCCGCCATGTAGCTCACGCCGCCGCGGCGAATTTCATCATCGCACGCAATAAGCCCTTCCTCGCCCGCAAGCGCGGCACGGGTAAGCTCAAACCGTTCTTTTGCATCCACGCCAAAAGCGATGCTTTTATGCGGCGGATCGCCCGCCACCATAAACAGCACCCTGTCAAGCGAGAAACGCCGCCTGACCTCGCGCGCAATATAAATATGTCCGTTGTGCGGGGGATTAAAGCTGCCCCCCAATATACCGATTCTCATTGAATTTATTATACACTACTATTCCTTGGTAGTAAACCGCGAATAATCGCCGCGCACTATGGGAACAATCCATAAAAAAGCAACAGGGGGAATTAAACATGAGCATTGGTAAAAAAAGAACGCTGAATGCATATTACAAGCGCCGCTTTTACCGCGGGCGCACGGCCTTTGCCCGCGCTGCGGACTTTATTGCGCTAAGGATAATATTGCTTATTGCATGCTATCTTTGGTTTTCGTTCAACGTGGAAAGCATTATCGCCGCCGCTGTGCTCACGGCAGCTGCTGTCGGGGCCATATCCGTATTTGCCGAGCTTGTAAAAAGCGTGCGGCTTGAAAAATTCATATTGCGCGAAAACGCCCGCCTTTCAAAAAAGCTGTTCAGCGAAAGCCTTGTGCTTATGCCGCGGAGCGAGTTTCTGGGCATAGTGCGCGAATACATAAAGCGCCACGGCAAGGAATTTGCGGGCGAAAGCCTTGTGTATACCGCGCAGACGCTTTCCCCAGTGGATGAAGAAACGGTGCTTTGTGCCTGCCGCGCGGCAAACAGGCGCGGCTGCAAAAGCCTTTTCATATTCTCCTCCGCCTCTGTGAGCCAGCCGGCGCGTGACATCGCCGCGCGTTACGATGGGCTGAGCGTTGCCTTTATATCGGGCGATATGCTCGCTTCCTGCGCCAAAATGCCCGACGATAACGCCGTAAGGCAATATATATTGAAACAGGCGGAACAGAAAAAGCAAATAAAAAAGCAGAGCGTATCCACGGCCATAGGCCGCGGAAGATGCGCGCGGTATCTGCTTGTTGCCGCGGCGCTTTTCGCACTCAGCTTTTTTGTAAGCTATACGCTTTATTACAGGATGCTTGCCGGCGCATGCGTAAGCCTTGCCGCGCTCAGCTTTTATGCGGCGCATTCGCCTTCCGCCGCACCGAAGGATGCTTAACGCTGCGGCGCTCAAGCTTTATATCGAACATAGCGTTTAAGGGAATATAGTCGATACCGCCGTTCACCGCCGCGCGCAGCACAAATTCGCCGCCGGCATATATAAGGCATATCGGCTCTATTTTTTCGCGCGGCCAAATGTCCGTATCGTCAAGGCAGGCGGCGGGAACGTAGCTTAGCTGCTTTTGGGCGTCTATCGCCAGGGTTATGGTTTCTATCGCGGATCTCAGCCTGTTTTGTGCGCCGTATGTGCGCTCTATCCCGGCCGGGCTTTCAAAGTTCACGCTCTGCGTTTTTGCTATGCCCTGCCTAAGCCTCTGCGCCGTAGCCTCGTCCATAAACGGCGCGCAGTCCAGCGCAAGCATTATAAGCCGCGCATCCTCCGCCGTGAACGGGCGGTCGTTTGCATAATACCCGCGCGTGGTGCTTTCTATCTTCCAGCCCATGCGGTTCAGCGCGGCAACGTCGGCATATATGCTGCGCCTGTTTGCCGCAATGCCATGCTGCGCAAGTATAGCGCAAAGCTTGCCCGCACTCAGCGGATGCTCTTCATCCGTATATTCATTCAGCGCCTTAACAAGCGCAATAAGTCTTTCCCGTGCGGCCATGCTTTACGCCCCAAGTCCGATATAGCCGAAGCACAGCAGCGCCTGCGCCGGAATATATGTTATCATCACAGGGAAATTCGGCCGTTCAACATCGCGCACGAACATGCAGCGCGCAAGTATTGTGTCCGAAGTCAAGAATAGCATTGACCCAAGCGTTATCAGCGCGGCGTAAAACTGCCCTTCGCCCGAATTTATCCGCGCCACAAAATTCACCCATGCAAAAACGTTCACCGCCGCAACTATACTAAGATATACGGGCATGAGTATGCGGAACTTTTTATCATCCACATGCTTTTCAAGCCTGAAGCTCATGTATGCTACAACGGCTATATACGCCGCCATGAACACCGCCGCCGTTATAAGGTGCGATTGGGTTGCGCCGGGGGTGCGGCGGAATATGCTAAGCGCATACAGCCCATGCCCAAGCGTAAAGCTAAGTGCGCCCGGTATAAAGAACTTGTCGTTCTTTTCCCATATCAGCAATATATCGCCCGCAAGGCCGCATATAAGCGCCGCCAGCACCGCACCGTCCACAGGCTTTGCCGCGCACGCATAGCAAGCGGCAAGCGAAAGGAGCAGCAGCGGCTTTGTAAGCTTTCTTGGCGTATGCATGCCAAAATAGCAGAAGAACAGATGCGCTATGCTCAGCAGCGTAAAATATATTATAAATCCGGTCATATCCCGTCCCCCTTGCGGCGCAGTATTTACGTTTTCTTTATACGCCTTATAATACAACACACTCGCTTGCCCCGTAAAGCGATATTGATAATACTTCAATGCGTCATAAGCAAAGTGAATGTGAAAAAACGTTTTTCGTGGTTTTCATATCACTTTTTATGATATACTATTATGCGAAAAGATAAAAGATAAACAAAGGAGGAGATATTTCATGCAGTATTCGCGTGAGGTTGAAGAGATGTTTTGCGTGGCAAAGGGCGCAAAGCACGACCCCGCACCCATTCCCGAGGAGGGCAAATGGGTTAAAGCAAAGGAGATTACGGACATATTCGGCCTGACCCACGGCGTGGGCTGGTGCGCGCCGCAGCAGGGCGCATGCAAGCTGACGCTGAACATAAAGGGCGGCATAATTGAAGAAGCGCTGGTGGAGACGATAGGCTGCTCCGGCATGACGCATTCCGCTGCAATGGCGGCGGAGATACTGCCCGGCAAGACCATATTGGAAGCGCTTAATTCGGACCTTGTGTGCGACGCCATAAACACCGCCATGCGGGAGCTGTTCCTGCAGATTGTTTACGGCCGCAGCCAGAGCGCGTTTTCAGACGACGGCCTGCCCGTAGGCGCCGGGCTTGAGGACCTTGGCAAGGGCCTGAGGAGCCAGGTTGCCACCATGTTTGGCACAAGGAAGAAGGGCCCAAGGTATCTTGAAATGGCCGAAGGCTATGTGCTTGAGATAGGCCTGGACAAGAACAACGAAATAATAGGCTACAAATTCGTAAACCTTGGCAAGATGATGGACGCCATAAAGAAGGGCGTTGAGCCGAACGAGGCATTTAAGGCCAACATAAACACATACGGCCGCTTTGCCGAAGCCGTTACCGTTATAGACCCGCGCAAGCAATAAATAAGGAGGCGTAAAGATGGTCACTTTTGAAGGATACGAAAGAAGAATAGATACCCTGCGCCCCGTGCTTGCAAAGTATGGGTTCGACGGCTTTGAAGCATGCGAAGCCTTCACCAAGGAGCATGGCGTAGACGTGCGCGGCATAGTGCAGGGCATTCAGCCCATAGCATTCGAAAACGCGGTTTGGGCATATACCCTCGGCGCGGCGATAGCGCTGAAGAAGGGTGTTAAGAGCGCGGCGGAAGCGGCCGAATGCATAGGCGAAGGCTTGCAGGCGTTCTGCATACCCGGCTCCGTTGCCGATCAGCGCAAGGTGGGTCTGGGCCACGGCAATCTTGGCGCGATGCTGCTTTCCGAATCCACGCATTGCTTCGCCTTCCTTGCCGGACACGAAAGCTTTGCCGCGGCAGAGGGCGCAATCGGCATAGCCCGCACCGCAAACAAGGTGCGCAAGGAGCCGCTCAAGGTAATACTCAACGGCCTTGGCAAGGATGCGGCCTATATAATCAGCCGCATAAACGGCTTCACCCACGTTGAAACCGAATACAACCAGTACACGGGCGAGCTTACCATAGTAAAGACCACCGCTTTCAGCGACGGCGACCGCGCGAAGGTGCTCTGCTACGGCGCGGATGACGTGAACGAGGGCGTTGCCATAATGCGCCACGAGAACGTGGACGTATCCATAACCGGCAACTCCACCAACCCCACCCGCTTCCAGCACCCCGTTGCGGGAACATACAAAAAGTGGTGCGTTGAAAACGGCAAGAAGTATTTCTCCGTTGCCTCCGGCGGCGGCACGGGCCGCACGCTGCACCCGGACAACATGGCGGCAGGCCCCGCCAGCTACGGCATGACGGACACGATGGGCCGTATGCATTCCGATGCGCAGTTCGCAGGCTCCTCCTCCGTGCCCGCGCACGTTGAAATGATGGGCCTTATCGGCATGGGCAACAACCCCATGGTCGGCGCAACCGTGGCCGTGGCGGTGGCTTGCGAAGAAGCCCTCGCCAAATAAACCCAAATAAATCCACCCAAAGCCCGCGGGAAGCTGCGGGCTTTTTCTATATGCCGCGGCGCTTTTCCGGCTTTTGCATTGTGAAATTATTTCACTACCTCTCCCGAAAAAATTTTAAATAAATAAATTTCAAAATTGTGCAAATTGTGTAAGACTTTTGGTCGATAAATGTGGTAATGTGTATATATTCTTAAATCCCTCGGAGGTATCGTATGAAGGCTTTAGTATGTGAAATGTGAATAGTCCACACCTTGTAAAAAAAGACGGCATGTATGTCTGCGAGAATTGCGGCACGCGATACACCGTTGAGGAAGCAAAAAAGATGATGATAGAAGGTTCTGTTGACGTAAGCGGCAGTACCGTAAAGGTCGACAATACCGCTGCCATAAAAAACTACATGGCAATGGCAAACAATGCCTACACTTCCGGCAATAAAAGTGAAGCGGAAAGTTACTGCAATAAAATAATCGAAATTGATCCAACCAACTATAAAGCATGGTTTCTAAAAGGGAAAGCGGCTGGGTGGCAGTCTACATTGCGTAACATCAGAATTGAAGAATCTATAAATTGTTTCACAAACTCCGTTGACAATGCGCCAAAAGATGAAATCGAAACTATCAAAAAGGAAGCCTCTTCTGAAATTTCTTCTCTCTCCATAGCGCTTATGGGCTTGTGCTGTGATAACTTTGCAGAACATCCCTCCGAGGACAACAAAGCGGATATTTTAAACAATTTGCATTATGCAAAAATTTGCTCATTGCTCTTACTTAGCAAATGTGGAGTAGAGCCAACAGAATTCTATAAAGAAGTGGCAACAATGATGAATACGGCCGTTTGTACGGCTTGGAAAAATGTAATTACTGAAGATTATCAGCACTCTGAGCATCCCTCAAAATACACTTGGGAGCAGTTCAAAACCCGTTGCGCTGCATGCATCATTATTCTCAAATCAGCAATTGATTTGTCTGACGATGACAATCAAGCCGATATTCAGCGATATAAGAATCTTATCGACATTACCACTAGATTAGTCTACTCTTGTTCATACGAATATGGTCAATATGGCTGGAATAAGGAATATTCTTTGGCAGATGAATCACAGAAATATTTCATTGATGCAATCATGGAATATCACAGCAAAATCAAGGAAATTGATCCATCTTATGAGATTCCTCAGCGTCCCTCTCAGAATTCAGGTGGCTGCTATGTTGCAACCGCTGTTTATGGCTCGTATGATTGTCCTCAGGTTTGGACGCTTCGCCGTTATCGTGACTATACTCTTGCCGAAACATGGTATGGCCGAGCGTTTATCCGCATCTACTACGCCATCAGTCCCACACTAGTAAAATGGTTCGGCCATACTGAGTGGTTTAAGAAAATGTGGAAGGGTACGCTTGACCGCATGGTAAACAATCTAAACGCAGAAGGCGTTGAGAATACACCGTATAAGGATAGGCAGTGGTAATAGCCGTATATGTTTTATCATTACACTTTTTAACCTGCATCAAACACACTTATGTGTTTGAAATATAAGAAAGGAGAGCAGGATATATGTTTAAAGACATACTGTCTCTGACTCTCTTTGTGTTGTAGTGCATAAAATGCATTACAATATCTAAGGGAGTCCCGACCCCTGAGTGGGTAGAGCTTATGATTACTATACTTGAAATGACTATATGTCTTTTCGGTATACTATCTAATATCTTCCCGTTTTTAGGGTAAGCCGATAGGCTTAGGAGGACTGCTGTTTTCAGCAGTCCTCTAAATTTATAAGTTACTCTTTTCTTCCTACTCCGCCCCATTTACCATTTCGGCAATATCGCTAAAGCTGTCGCCGGTAACATGCTCGGCGACGGCGAAGCAGACATTCAGGCCGTTGAAGCCGTTTGTGTGGATGAGCATGGCGTCGCGGGTGGCGGGATCGAAGCAGACAAGGGACTTGAAGCCGCCGTTGTCGCCCCAGTGCCATATGCGCTCGTTGTAAAGCCCCCAGCCAAGGCCCCACTCCACGCCGTTGCCGGCGCAGTTCCTTACGGAGCGCACACGCGCGGCAAAGTCAGGCTCCTTCAGTATGTTCAAAAGGAACTTCGGATAATCGTCAATCGTCACATAAAGCGAAAACGCGCTGTTCGGCTCCATGCCCATGGAATGCCGCGCCGTGGTGCGCTTTGGCTCCGCGTGCCCGTTGACGTCAACCGTGCGGGCAAGGGCATTGCGCATTGCACCCGTCCAGATAAGCGCCGCCTTGTCCATGCCGAAGGGGTCGAGCAGGCGCTTCTGCATAAGGTCGTCCAGCCGCGTGCCCAGCCGCTTTTCTATTATGGATTGCAGATAATAATACCCCATGCCGGAATAGCTGAAGCCGTGCTTGGGCTCAAAATAAAGCTCCATCGGCAGCTTGCCCCAGTTGGGCAGGCCGCTTGCGTGGCTCATAACATCCTTTGCCGTTACGCATGCAAAGCGCGCGTCCGTGCAGGGCGTCCATGCCTGCTCATATTCGCTCAGCGGCCTGTCAAGGTCTATTACGCCTTCATCCGCCAATTCAAACACCAGCCTGCCGAAAAACGGCTTTGTGAGCGATGCGGCCTCAAAATACGTTCCGTTCGATACGGGTATGCCGCGCTCCGTGTCCGCAATGCCAAGGCATTGGTTCATCACAAGCTCGCCGTTTTTTATGAACGCCATCGCAAGCCCGGGCACATGCTCGCGCTGCATATTCTCCTGTGCGATGGCTGCCGCGCTTGCAATTTCAGTCAAATAGATATTCATAACTTTACCTCTCGTAAACTATTTCCCCGCCCACTATCGTCATAACTGGCAGTATATCACGTATCTCCATCGGGTCGCAGGTGAAAATATCCTTATCAAGCATCACCATGTCCGCCATGAAGCCAGGCTTTATGCGCCCCTTTTCGTTTTCCATAAACTGGGCGTATGCGCTGCCCGCGGTATATGCATCGATGGCCGTACAAACGTCCACGCACTCCTTGGGGAAGAAGCCGCCCTCGGGCCAGCCGTTTTTATCCTTTCGGGTAACGGCGGAGTATATGTTGGGGAAGGGGTTGCAGTCCTCAACGGGGCAATCCGTGCCGTAGGACACCTTGGCATTGAGCCGCGCCATGGTGCCGAACGCATATGACGTGGAGGAAAGCTCCTCTCCGCAGCGGGAGATAACGGCATGCATATCGTAATCAAGGAATATGGGCTGATACAGCGCAAGTATATCGTCCTTCACAATGCGCTCAAGCAGCGGCATATCGGTTATCTGGCAATGCACAAGGCCGTGGCGCAGCGGGTTTTTGCCGCCGTGCAGCACGGATTCGTAGCACCGCACGGTGTCCTCTATTGCCTTGTCGCCAATAACGTGGGTAACAACCTGTATGCCCGCTCCGTCCGCCATGCGGCACATTTCAAGCATCTCCTCATCGTGCGTGGCCTCCACGCCGTAGTTGCCGGGATCGTCCAGATATTCATGGCGCATAGTGGCTGTCCTTCCGCCGAGGGAACCGTCGCGGAACAGCTTCAGCGGCCCGAGCGTAAGCCACGGGTGCGAATAATCGCCGTGGGCAAATTCGCCCTCTACAAACGCCTTAAATTCCGCAGGAGTATGATAGCACACCTGATGATGATACCTAAGCTTTGCCCTGCCGCCTTCAAACACGCGCCTGACAAGCGGGAAAACTATTTCCGGCGCGGCGGAGGTGCCTGCATCGTTGGACTGCACGCTGGTAAGGCCGTGCGCGGCGGCGTAGTTCATTGCGTCTATAAACATGGCCTCGAGCTGCGCTTCGCTGTATTCGGGAATTACGGAAAGTATTTCGCCGCAGGCGTTTTCGGTAAATACGCCGCTTGGGTAGCCATCCGCCTCCAGCTCAAACGTGCCGCCGGGGAACTGCGCGGAGCCTGCCTTTAGCCCCAGCAGCTCTATCGCCCTTGTGTTTGCGGTAACTACATGGCCGCATATGCGCTCAAGCACGATTGGTATTTCGGTTGAAATTTTATCCAGATCGTGCCGCGTGGGTATGCGCTTTTCCCCTTCAAACATATCCTGGTTCCAGCCAACGCCGTGTATCGCTTCGCGGCAGCGCTCGGGATGCTCCCGCATGAACGCCCTTGCGCGCGCTATCATTTCGTCTATTGATTTTACGCCGTTTATATCCACCTGATAAAGCCCCGCGCCCATCATGAGCAGGTGCATATGGCTGTCGTTAAGGCCGGGTATTACCGTGCGGCCTTCGCAATCAATTATCCTTGCGTCCTTGCCCGCACGGGTGAGTATTTCTTCATCCGTACCAACGGCGGTTATTATGCCGTTTTCCATAGCCGCCGCGCTTTTGAACACGCCGCGCTCAACATATATTTTTCCGTTAATAAGTGCCGTTTTCATTTTGCCCATATCCTTTCTTTATCTTTCGTATACGCATTTTCCGCCCACAAACGTGCGCAGCACCTTCGCTTCAAGTATCTCCATATCGGTGCAGTTCACAAGGTCTGTATCCAGCACTATAAAGTCCGCATACATGCCTTCCTTTATTTTGCCCTTCACGCCTTCTTCGCCCGTGCAGTACGCGCCCTGCGCGCTGTAGCAATACAGCGCCGTTTCCCTATCCAGTATTTGCTGCGGCAGGAAGGGGCCGCTGCCATTAAGATCGCGGCTGGTAACGGCGCAGTATATGCCCGGCAGTGGGCGGAAGGCTTCCACGGGGCAATCCGTGCCGAAGGGCGTATGCACGCCAAGGCGTATGTAATCCGCCCATGCATAGGACGTGCTGCCAAGCTCCTTTCCCACGCGGTCGTAAACTATATGCATATCGTAATTTATGAACACGGGCTGAATGTATGCAATAACGTCCAGCATTTTGAACCGCTCCACCTGCTCCTTATCGGTTATTTGGCAATGCACTATGCCGTGGCGCGGATGAAGATGCGGCATTTCCCGCCGCGCATACTCTATTGCGTTAAGGCACATTTCAACCGCCCCGTCGCCTATGGCGTGTATTATGGCGGGCATATTGTGGCTGTGCGCGCGCAAAACGAGCGAGTTAAGCTCGTCCTGCTCATATATAGCAATGCCGCGGGTGGTGGGGTCGTCCGCATAGGGCTTGCGCATGTATGCCGTGCGCGCGCCGAGAGAGCCGTCGCTCAATAGCTTTACGCAGTTTATTTTGAATGTGCGGTTGCCGAAGCTGTCGTCAAAGCCATGCTTATCAAAGAACTCGTCCATGTCCGCATGGGTGGGCAGCAGCGCCTGCTCCGCCATTCTCAGCTTAAAGCGGCCTTCCTCCGCCGCCGTGCGCAGCAACGCCATCATTTCGTATGCGTGGCCTTCGGGGCAATATTTGAAATCGTCGGACTGTATGCTGGTTATGCCGCATTCAAACAGATCCTTCTGGCAGTCTATCATCATTTCAAGCAGCTGTTCACAGCCAGGCATGGGCAGGCGCGCCTTAATGTCGTCAAACACGCCCTCCTTTATTACGCCGTTGGGCGTGCCGTCGGGATAGGTTTCGGCATATACGCCGTATTGCCCCACGGTATCCTTATTTATGTTCATCAGCTCCATGGCCTTTGAGTTCATAACGCCTATATGGAAGCAGGCGCGCATTATAAGTATGGGATATTCCGTTGTTATCGCGTCCAGCTCCTTTGCCGTGGGGAAGCGCTGCTCATCGGTAAAATAATCGTGGTTCCAGCCTTCGCCCGTGAGCCACAGGCCAAGCGATGGGTCGTAATCCTGCTCGTAGGCGCGCCGCATACGCGAAAGCACTTCCTTGAGCGATGTGCAGCCGTATAGGTCAACGGCGGTCTTTTGGGCGCGAACATAGTGCAGATAGTGCATATGGCTGTCGTTAAAGCCGCTCATTACGAAATTGCCGCCGCAGTCTATTGTTTCAAGCTCCTCCTGCGGATGCGCGTTAAGATATGCCTCCGTCTCCTTCTCGCTGCCTACGCAGGCAAAAAAGCCGCCTATCACAACCGCCGCCTGAGCATGGGGACGAGCCTTATCCATGGTGGCAATGTTTGCGTTCTTTATCCAAAGGGTCATTCAGGGTAAACCTCCAGTTTGCGTATTTACGTTTCCGATTTATATATTATAGTAAATCACCCACCCAAAGCGCAACGGCAAAAATGTTTATATATGACTTTTGGCCAAGCTGTATTGACAAGGCGGGCTTTTTCCAATAAAATGTGACGTGGACTATGATGCGGAACAGTAATCGTTTCCCGCGGGCAAAGAGAGCCTCCGTTTTGCTGAAAGGGGGAGCCGCGGTGCGGTGAAGCTCGCCGCGGAGTCTGCCGCGGCAATGCGCGGCGCGTTCCTCGCGTTACAGGGGGCTAAAGCGGGCGGTTTATGCCGCCAAGCGGAGTGGTACCGCGGAAAAATGTTCCGTCTCTTGCAATATAAGAGGCGGCTTTATTTTTTATACAAAGCATGAAAGGATAAAAACCGATGTCAGAGCGCTATGAACACGACCCGATAGAGCTGAAATGGCAAAAGCGCTGGGAAGAAGCGCATTGCAACGAAGCCAAAACGGATTACACCAAGCCCAAGTTTTACGGGCTTATCGAATTCCCCTATCCTTCCGGCCAGGGGCTTCACGTTGGGCACCCGCGCCCGTTCACGGCAATGGACGTTATTTGCCGCAAGCGCAGGCTGGAGGGCTACAATGTGCTGTTCCCCATGGGATACGATGCATTCGGCCTGCCCACGGAGAACTACGCCATAAAAACCGGCATACACCCCGCCAAGGTGACGGAGACTAACATTGCCCGCTTCCGCGCGCAGCTTAAAAGGCTGGGCTACTCCTTCGATTGGTCCAGAGAGATAAGCACGGCGGATCCGGAATACTATAAATGGACGCAGTGGATTTTCCTTAAGCTTTACGAGCACGGCCTTGCCTACAAGGCGGAAATACCCATAAACTTCTGCACCTCCTGCAAGGTTGGCCTTGCCAACGAGGAGGTCGTGGACGGCGTATGCGAACGCTGCGGCGGGCAGGTTATACAGATGGTGCGCAGCCAATGGATGCTCAAAATAACCGAATACGCGCAGAAGCTTATAGACGACCTGGACAAGGTTGACTACATTGAGCGCGTTAAGACGCAGCAGCGCAACTGGATAGGCCGCAGCGAAGGCGCTGAGGTGGACTTTATAATAGCAAACACGGACGATAAGCTGACCGTTTACACCACCCGTCCGGACACGCTCTTTGGCGCGACATACATGGTAATAAGCCCCGAGCATCCCTATATAGACAAATATAAGGATAGGATAACCAACTGGGACGCCGTTGCCAAATACCGCGAGGAGGCCGCCCACAAGAGCGACTTTGAACGCGGCGAGCTTAATAAGGAAAAAACCGGCGTTGTGCTTGAAGGCGTGAGCGCGATCAACCCCGTTACCAAGAAGGAGATACCCATTTGGGTTTCCGACTATGTATTGATGAGCTACGGCACGGGCGCAATAATGGCCGTTCCCGCGCACGACACGCGCGACTATGAATTCGCAAAGACCTTCAATCTGCCAATAGTAGAAGTAGTTGCGGGCGGAGACGTCAGCAAGGAAGCATACACCGAATGCGAACATGGGCGCATGGTAAACTCCGGCTTCCTTAACGGTATGGAGGTGGCAGAGGCCAAGAAGGCCATCGCCGATTACCTTGAAAAGGAAGGCATAGGCCACCGCAAGGTGAACTATAAGCTGCGCGACTGGGTATTCGCCCGCCAGCGTTACTGGGGCGAACCGATACCCCTTGTAAAATGCGAAAAGTGCGGCTGGGTCCCCCTGCCGGAGAGCGAGCTGCCGCTAAAGCTGCCCATGCTTGACGATTTCTCCCCCACGGACGACGGCAGTTCCTGCCTTGCCCGCGCAAAGGATTGGCTACACACCACCTGCCCGCATTGCGGCGGCCCCGCCGTGCGCGAAGCAGACACTATGCCCAACTGGGCGGGCTCCAGCTGGTACTTCCTGCGCTATACAGACCCGCATAACGACAACGCCCTTGCTTCGCCAGAGGCGCTGAAGTATTGGATGCCCGTTGACTGGTACAACGGCGGCATGGAGCACACCACGCTGCACCTGCTCTATTCCCGCTTCTGGCACAAGTTCCTTTACGACATCGGCGTTGTGCCCACGCCCGAACCGTATATGAAGCGCACCAGCCACGGCATGGTGCTTGGCGAAAACGGCGAGAAGATGAGCAAGTCCCGCGGCAACGTTGTAAATCCGGATGATTACATCAAGGAATACGGCGCGGACGCATTCCGCATGTACATAATGTTCATGGGCGCGTTCGATCAGCCCATCCCCTGGAACACGCAGGGCACCAAGGGCTGCCGCAAGTTCCTTGAGCGCGTATGGCGCTTGCAGGACATGATAAGCGACGCTCAGGGCGTGCGCGACAGCGTGAAGGCCAGCTACCACGCCACAATAAAGAAGGTGAGCGAGGACATAGAGCGCATGAAGTTCAACACGGCGATAGCCGCCATAATGAGCTTCGTGAACGATATTTACGCCACCGGCAGCATAACGCGGGACGAGCTGAGGACGCTTTTGATACTGCTGTTCCCCTTCGCGCCGCACATTGCGGAGGAAATAAACGAAGCCGCCAAGCTCGGTTCCCCCATATACGAGGCGCGCTGGCCCGAATATGACGAGAGCGCACTGGTAGCGGACAGCGTGGAAATAGGCGTGCAGATAAACGGCAAGGTACGCGCCCGCATAATGGTTCCCGCCAACGCCGCCAAGGAGGAGATAGAGAAGCTTGCGCTTGAAAGCGCCAACGTGAAGCCCTTCACCGAAGGCAAGACCGTGCGCAAGGTGATAGTTGTAAAGAACATAGTGAACATAGTTGTGGCCTAAACGCCGCATAGGATTAGGGGGACGCGAGAGCGTCCCCTTTGTTTTTTATACTGCCCCTCTCCCCTGCACACTATCGTCACTTGCGTCACATCGTCACAAATAGGCTAATTATCTACGTTTTTTGTGTGACGCAATGTGTGACGATAGTGTGCAGGGGGGTAAATTCATTTAACCGTTCTTATCATCCTTACTCCAGCAGCTCCACGCCCATGGCGCTGAGGTCTTGGTCGGTATATGTGCGGCTGGCGTGGCTGAGCGCACGGCCGCGGCTGCGGAGCTTGGCGGCGGAATTGGCGTGCTGCTCAATATCCTGCCTTGCGGAGTCAAGGTCACTTATGCCCTGCGCGTGCCAGCGCTCCACCGTGCGCTTTATGGCCGCCCAGGGCTTGTCGCTCGCGCGGCAGCTTTCCGCGCAAAGCAGAAGCAGCTCCGGCGCAATGTTCATGCGCGTGCGCCACACGTCCGCATCGTCCTGCTGTGCGGCTGTAGGGGCGCGATTTATGCCCGCACGGGCAAGCATCATGCGCGCAAGCTCTCGGCTGGCGTCCCGCTCACGCCTAAGCGCAGCTATGGCCTCCGGCGTTATGGCTCCGTTTGAACGGAAGGTGGAAAGCACCGTGTCAAGATACTTAAAGCTGGGCTGCGCCGCGCTTGTCAGCTCCCCAAGGGCAAGGGATATCACCTCGTCGCTCATGCCCCATTCCTCTTTCCATTTGGCGTAAAGGGCAAGCTCGTCCTCCGTTGCGGCGCGCCTCAGCTTCCAGCGGGAAAGTATCTTCTGCGCGCCCGCAATGCGCTCATCTCTGCGGGCTATGTATTCGTTCGCGCTCTCTATCGTGGAAACGTTTGCGTCCGCCCATGCCTTTGCCTCCGCATTCATCTGCCAAAGCTTAACCTTGCTGCCGCGCCGCCGTGCGCAGTCGCTCACCACAAGCGCCGCCGTTTCCTCGCTGAAGCCGAAAACCTCTATCCAGTCGCATATTGCGCTCAGCTCGCTCCCCGTGAACACGCGCCCGGGCACGGCCTTGCTCAGCCGCTCTATAAGCGAAGCATAGCGCCGCGTGCGCTCGGCAGGGGCAATGGATTCGGTTTTCAGGAACTCCACTATAAGCGGCTCCCCGCTCGCTATGCGCACCAAGCCCAGCCGCTGCCAATACGCAAACGCATCGCAAAGCTGAGCATCGTCCATGCCCAATGCGTCCGCAATGTCCGGCGCGTCGCCGCGGCCTGCGGCCATCAGCCCGTATATGTATGCCTTAACAGCCCCATCGGGCGCTGTGGGCATATAGTCTATTATAAATGCGTTATCTATCGCCGTAACGCCCGCATGGGCGGACTGCGTAACAAATCGTGCCAAGCGTGGCTCCTTTCCTGCGCCTTTGGCGGCATTAAAGCTTATAAAGCCCCCTAAACTTTGCCGTAAGGTAATCCGTGTAATACGTGGGGTCAAATTCGCCGCAAAGCACGTTCCGCGTAAGCTCCGCCGTGGGCTTGAGCCTGCCGAAGCGGTACAGCCGCGCCGTAAGCCATTCAACAATGGGCTTCACGCCGCCCGCGGCGACTATCCTGCCGATGTCCATCTCCTTAGAGATGTTGTGATATATCTGCGCGGAATACGCGCTGCCCACGCAGTAGGACGGGAAATAGCCTATCATGCCGCCCGACCAATGGCTGTCCTGCAATACGCCGTGCGTATCGTCCGGCACGTCCACGCCGAGGTATTCCTTATAAAGCCTGTTCCACTCGGCGGGAAGCTCATCAACGCTCAGCGTCCCGGCAATAAGCTTTTTCTCTATTTCGTAGCGCACCATTATGTGCAGCGGATAGGTAAGCTCGTCCGCCTCCGTGCGGATAAGGCTGGGCATGGACTTGTTGGCCGCGCGGTAGAGCATTTCTTCGCTTACGCCCTGCATCTGCTCGGGGAATATCTCCTTCATTTTGGGATAAAGCAGGGCTATAAATTCGCGGCTGCGGCAAATCATGTTTTCAAACAGGCGGGATTGGCTTTCGTGCAGCGTCATTGTAGCCCCGCCGGAAAGGGGAAAGCCGATAAGCTCATCGCCCATGTTCAGCTCATACAGGCAATGCCCGCCCTCGTGCGCAACGCTGAACATATTTGAAAGTACGTCGTCCTCGTGGTAATGCGTGGTAAGGCGCACATCGTGCTTGTTGAATTCGGTTGTGAAGGGATGTTCCACCTCCCCTATAACGCAGCTGTCGCGGTCTATGCCGAGGAAATCCATAACAAAGGAGGATAGTCTGCGCTGCCCCTCTATCGGGAACGGACGATGGAGCAGGGAATCATCCGCCTGATTGCCCGATTGGCAAACGGCGTGTATTACCGGCACAAGCTTCGCCTTTACGTTTGCAAAGAAGGGGTCAAGCATTTCAACGCTAAGACCCTCCGAGAACTCCTCCAGCAGCGCGTCGTATGTGTCCTTACCGGGGTACATATGCGCCATAAGGGACTTCTGCGCGGCTATTATCCTTTCAAGATAGGGCTTAAAAAGCGGATAATCGTTGGTCTGCTTAGCCTCGCGCCATTTAACGCTTGCTTCGCTTATCAGCCGCGAATACGCCGCGTATTCCTCAATAGGCACGTTTTCAAGCTTCTTGAGCTGCTTGAGCTCCTCCTCGACCTCTCTCCTTGTTATCTCGTCCAGGCTTTCGCTGTTGGCGTTCAGCTTTTCAAGCAGGGCGCGTACCTCTTCATTCACCTGCAATTTGTAGCTTTCCTCGCTCAATATTGCAATAGTCTCCGCCATGTGCGGCGCGCCGTTTTTGGGCATTGCCGTTTCGCTGTCGTAGCTGAGCACGCCCATCGCGTGGCTGAGTGCGTTGCGCTTTGCCAATATGGCCTTGTATTGCTTCACGGTGTTCTGCATAGTTGTATCTCCTTATTCATTATTCTTCGTTCTTTATCCTGCCCGCAATGGCATATGCTTCGTTGCGTGCAATGTCGCACAGGGCGCTTATCTGCTTCGCCGCGTCCTTAACGCTTACCCCGCGCCCAATAAGCTCCCGCGCCATATCCTCCGCCCTGTCCGCTGCGTTTTCGCCCTGCTCGGCGGCCCCTGCAACAAGCAGCACGCATTCGCCCTTGGGCGGCGTATCGGCATACATATCGGCAAGCCCACTCAGCGTGCAGTGCACCACCTGCTCGAATTTCTTTGTCAGCTCCCGCACCAGCGCGCATTGCCTGTCCCCAAGCATGGCGGCAAGCTCCTTTGCCGTTGCGGCTATGCGCAACGGGCTTTCATAGAATATCAGCGTGCCTTTGTGCGCACCGATTTCGGCTATGGCCTCGCGCCGCTTTTTACCGTCCCGCGGCAAAAAACCCACGAAGCAGGCGTTCCTTGTGGGCAGCCCGCTCATTACCAGCGCCGTAAGCGGCGCGCTTGCCCCGGGCAGCACGGTGTATTTAGCGCCAGCTGCAATGCATCCCGCAACCAACGCTTCCCCCGGGTCGCTTATTCCGGGCATCCCCGCGTCGCTCACAAAAGCTATCGCCTCGCCCGAAAGCACGCGCTCGGCAATCTCCTCCGCGCGCTGCTTTTCGTTATGCTTATGGCAGGCGATAAGCGGCTTTTTTATCCCAAGATGCGTCATCAGCTCCCGCGTTCTTCGCGTATCCTCGCAGTACACGGCGCTCACGCCCTTCAGCGTGTCTATCGTGCGCAGCGTAATGTCCGATAGATTGCCTATCGGCGTTGCGCAAAGATACAGCATGGGTTCAAGCTGCACCGTTGTTTCAATATCGCTCATTGCTGTTCCTCCAGTATAATGCGGCTCAGCTCCGTTCCGGCGCCGCCACCCTTTCGCCCCTCCGCCAGCGCCAGATACGGCGCCTTATCCGCGCGGGACTGCACAAGGCAAAGCCGCTTTATGGCAAAATCCGCCTGCTGCATCGCCGTGCAGAGCTGCTGAATGTATTTGGCGGGATAACACACAAAAAACCGCCCGCCCTGCTTAACAACGCGCTTTGCGCACTGCGCCGCTTCGTATATATTCAGCGTGTCGTCAAACGCGCTTGTTGCGCGGCTTTGATTGGGGCTTTTTGTGCCGCCTGAAAAATACGGCGGGTTGCACACCGCCCCGTCGAACCTGCCGAACTCCGCTTCCGTAAGCGTCCGCGCGTCGCATTGTTCAACGCTTATGTGCTCCCCAAGCCTGTTCAGCTCCACGCTCCGTTTAGCCATGCGCACGCATTCGCCGTCAATATCCGCCGCAACGAAGCTTACGCCGCATTTGGCGTATGTAAGTATCGCCAGTATGCCCGTGCCCGTGCCAATATCCAAATACCGTTCGCCGGCATGCGCGCGCACAAAGTCAGTCAGCAGCACCGCGTCATGCCCGTATGCAAAGCGGGAATCGGAGCGCACGATAACAAGCCCATCCCGCTGAAGGTCGTCAATAATTTCCATCGCGTCAGCTTTGCCTTCTCTTTATCCGCTCGTATTCCGCCATGAACGCTTCGCTTGCCATGTCGCTTGGCATGTTCCATACGCTTGGCGCTATCGACAGGCAAACAAGCGGCGCTTCCGGCGCGCAGTTGCGCTTGAACTGCTGTGAGAAGAACCTTCTCAGGAACGTGCCGAGCGTTTTATACACTTCCTCCTCCCCAAAGTCCAGCGTGCCGATGGCAATGTCGTAAAGCTCCTTCGGTCCCTTGCCTTTAAGGAAATAGTATAAGAACAGATCGTGCAGTTCATAGCTGCCCACCAGCTCCTCCGTCTTTTGGCTTATCTCCCCGCCGTTTGCGGGCAGAAGCTCGGGGCTTACGGGCGTGGTCAGAATATCGCGCAGTATTGCGTCCGCATCCGCGCCGAAGTCCGCGCCCACCGCCGCCACCACGCGGCGTATTATCGTCTTTGGTACCGATGCATTCACGCCGTATTGCGCCAGGTGATCCCCGCCGAAGGTGGTCCAGCCGAGCGCGGCCTCGCTCAAATCGCCGGTACCGACGTCCAGCAGCCCTTCCTCATTGGCAATGGAAAGCAGTATCTTGGTGCGTTCGCGCGCCTGCGCGTTTTCGTAAACGGAGTTGTGGTTGCGCTCGTCGTGGCCTATATTTGCAAAATGCTCGCGGCAGGCCGCCGCAACGGATATTTCCCTATATTTGCAGCCAAGCGCTTCAACAAGGGCGCGGCTGTTGTTCTTGGTGCGGCTCGTTGTGCCGAAGCCCGGCATGGATACGCCGGTTATCATGCCGCGGCCTATTCCCATTTCGTCCGCCGCCGCGCACGCCACCAGCAGCGCAAGCGCGCTGTCCAGCCCCCCGCTTACGCCTATAACAAAGCCCTTTGCATGAATATGCTCCGCCCTGCGCACAAGCGCCGCCCTTTGCAGCGCGAAAAGCCGCCTGAGCTGCGCCTGAGCCTTATCAGGGTCGTTTGAAACGTAGCCTTCCTCCTCCGCCTCGGTAAACGGTTCAAAGGCGCTCAGCTTATCTATGCACACGTCCGCATAAACGAACGCATCGCGCGAAAGTGGCTCGGATTCGGCCAGTATTTCGCCGTTTGCGGCTATTGCGCAGTACCCATCGAACACAAACGCCGTTGTGCTTTCCCCGCGGGATGGCAGCGCCATTGCGGCGGCCATGCCCGTGCGCGCGCTGTATGCGGCAAGGCTGCTCCTGACCGCGCCGTAGCTTTTTGCCGTGGCGTTTATTGCGCCGGAAAGCAGCATGATGTGCCCCTCCCTCGGCTCTCCCTTGGCAAATATCTGCCCCGCGAAGCCCACGCTCAGGCGCGGTATTGGCGTTAGTGTGGACAGGGACGCCGCCCCGCGCGGAACGGCAGGCGCAAAGCCGAACGGGTTCACCGCCCCGCGGGAGGCGGGTATAACGGCATATATCCTGCCGCCCCTGAGCAGCGCAATGCAGCTGCGCACGCGGCCATCAACCATATACGGCAGGCCTATGCTAACAAAAAGCCAGGTATGCTTAGTGGCCTCCGCCACGGCGCCGAGCGCTTCGCGGCAGGCGTTGAGCATGAGCGGATGCTCCATAAGGGAGCCAAGCGTAGCCCCGCAAAGGAAAAGCTCCGGCAGCACAAGATAGTCCGCCTCCGCCTTCTCCGCGCGGCGTATTGCGCTTATTGCGGCAGCAGCGTTGGCCTTAGGGTCTCCCAATACTATTTCCGGCGATGCCGCGGCAAGGCGCACCGGCGCATCGCTCTGCGTTGCAAGCATACATTCGCTCATGGTAATACCTCCATAATTTCGCATAAACTTATTCTATTATACACCACGCATACCGCGCAGGAAAAGCACAATATAAAAGCAGCGCCCGCATACGGGGCGCAGCATTGTGCTTTTTATGCCGAACAGCTCTTTATTTCCCATTCCTTGACCTGCGGCCTGCGCTTTGGCGCATATATCCGCCGCGCAGGCTTTTAACATCGCTCACGGTTATTACAGCATTGGGCGCAACGGAATTGATTATATCCATGGCCTCGGGCGCAAGCTTGCGGCGCAGGGTTGACATGAGCATATATCTATCGGTATCGTCCCTGCCCTGAACCTTCATCTCGCTCAGTCCGAACCCGTGCGCACGGAGCGCATCGCCTATTTTATCCGCCGTTTCCGCCTCCATAACAACGCACTGTATGGAGCATAGGCCGAAGGCAAGCCTTTCCTCAAGCCAGCTTCCCGCGTAGTTGCCCAATGAATACGCAAGCGCGTAGGCAACCATTTTCCACGGGTCGCTTTGGTAATTGCTCAGCACGTTGCCCGCTATTATGAGCCAAAGCGTTATCTCTATCAGCGCAAGCAGCGCGCCTATCGCGCGTTCGCCGCGGTTTATCAGCACTATTCTAAGGGTACAGAGCGTAACCTCCAGTATTTTCCCCAGAAATATGCAAATATAAACAATAAGCGTTGTGCCTGCAAAAAACGTGCCGAGTATTTCGAATAACTTAGTCATAAACATCTCTCCTTCCGATAACAAATAATCCAAACCGTACAGGTATTATATTACCTACAATCTGCCTAATAATCAATAGCCGCAGAAAATATATTAAAACGGGCCGGCCGCGGTGCAGCCAGCCCATTCGTTGGGGGAAGGTATATGCGCTTTATTCCTTTATAAGTATGCCGTCCGCGTCCACGGCTGCGCCCGCTATGGTGAGCTTCACTTTGCGGGAGCCGTGCAGCAGCACAAATTCGCCGCTGCCCTTTTCCATTGCCGCGCCGACGCTTATAGCGCTCTTCTTGGATGCGGTAACGAACACTATCTTGGTAATGCCCTGCCTGCTGAGCGCAAACAGTCCGCCGCGCTCTATTATAAGCTGGGCTTCCTTTTCATCAGTCGTGATGGTGAGCACGCCGCCCTGCTGCACGGCTTTATAGGCAATGCTCCTGCCCTGCTTATCGGCAACGCGGTAAAGCTGAATGCGCTCATGGTACGCCATAGGCTCGGGCCGGGGAGCGGGTTCGGGTTCGGGGATTATAAGCGTTCCCAGGGGAACCGTTATATCCTTGCCGTCCACGGTAACTACCTTGGTTATTATGTATTCGCCCGGTTCCGTGGGGAAGGCTGTGCTGCCGTTGAACATGGTATCGGACACGGTTATGCCGTCGCGCTCTGTTATAAGGTTTATGTCGCCGTTGGGCAGAACCTCCACCTGCGCGGGGATTATATCCGTACCGTTGCCGCCGTTGATATATCCGTTCAGCGTGGTTTTATCCGTGCCGGAAATGCCGTTGATGGTCGCCGTGTCGCTTATGAACACATGGCCGTAATGCTCGACCCTGTTGCAGTCGCTGCCGATATAGCCTTTCATATTCTCAAGCAGCTTGCCCAGCGGGTTTTCGCGCGTAACGCTGTTCTTTTCCACTACGCCCGTGGTAAGCTTCGCGTTGCCAAGTATCATTATATTGCCGTTGAAAACATAGTCATCCGTCGCGCCGAGCGCCGCCGCAAAGGTATATAGGTTGCCGTCATATTCGCTTACGCCCGTACGCGCTGTAACTTTCGCGTTGCCGCTGATTATTATTGTTCCTTTGAAGGATGCTTCACAACCGCTGCCTATGCCTGCGCCGTTCTTTCCGCTTGCCGCGATAACGTCGGCATTATCGGTTATTGTCACGGTACCGTTCAGATTCTCTTCATCGCCCGCGCCTATGCCCGCGCCTCTGCGTCCGCTTGCGGCAATGACCTTCGCGCTGCCGCGAATGTTTATGGTGCCGTTCATGTTTCCTTCATCGCCGCCGCCTATGCCCGCGCCGTTGCCGCCTGAAAACGCGAACACCTTTGCGTTGCCGCCTATATTTATGGTGCCGGTTTTTGTAACGTCGGAATCATCGCCGCTGCCTATGCCCGCGCCGCTACGGCTGGTGGCGGTAACGTCGGCATTGCCGTCTATGTTTATGGTGCCGCTCATGCCGCCCCAAAGGCCGCTGCCTATACCCGCGCCGTCATCGGTGCTGTCCGCATTAACGATTGCATTATCGCCTATGTTTATGGTGCCGCTCATCTCGCCTTCTCCGCCGGTACCCATGCCCGCAGCGGTTCCATCGGACTTAGCGGTAACTTTGGCGTTGCCGCCTATGGTGATGGTGCCGCTCATATCGCCGCCATCATCAAGGTTCATCCATGGACTGCGCCATGTTCTTACGCGGCCTGTGCCTATGCCCGCGCCGTATTTATTGCCGGCGGATGCGTTAACCGTGGCGTTGCCGTCTATGGTGATGGTTCCGCTCATGTTGCCGCCTTGGGCGTTCCTGTTCTCGTCCTCCGTTATTGCGCCCGCGCCTATGCCCGCGCCGCCGGAAAGCGTTCCGAATTTTTCATCCCCGGGTACTCCGCTGTCGTGATAGACCGAATTATTACCGCCGGTTGTAACGGTAACGTCGCCGGTAATGTGTATATTGCCGGACATATCCTCGCCCGCGTTGCTGCCTATTTTGGCGGAGTCCTGCAATATGCCTTCCCTGCCGTTATGCTCAGCGGTGAGCGAGCCCGTGCCGTCTATTGTTAGATCGCCGGAGGACACGCGCAGCGCAGCGCTGTCGCCATCGGCATTCAGCTTGTTTTCCCCTTCAACCGTGAGGTTAAGGTTGGAATCGCCGACGTCTATTGCGCTGTCCGCACCGGAAGCGATGTTTATATCCTTTATCGTTATGTTCGCTTCCGCGTCCCCTTCCGTGGAAACGGTTATGGTATTGTCCGTCGCTTTCTCGCTGTCCCGCTGGGTAATAACAGTGTCGCTATCCGCAACGGCGCTGTTACTGCCCTGCTTAACGGATTGGCCGTTTTCGTTTGCAATAACGGTTATGTCGCCATCCTCAAGATACCATGTGGCCGCAAGCGCCGTAGGCATAAGGCACACGGCAAGCATAAGCGCCACAATGGAGATAATTGTTCGTTTCAGCTTCATTGGTCGGTGTTCCTCCTTTTATTAGATATAGTGATAGGAATATCGATACTTTATTATAACCGATAGTTAACGCAATAGCAACATAATTTGTAATATATTCAATTTAACTTATTTTAGTATACAAAAACAATTCTATAAACAAATGCAGAACGGAGTGCGCACCAATTCTACGGCGCATGGATTGCGCAACAGCGCGTTGCTTTACCGCGGGCGATTTTAATGATATAGTAATGCCGTATGGAGGCGATAAACATGGAAACAGGTAATATTTTATATGAACTGAGGACGAAAAACGGACTTTCTCAGGATGAGTTGGCGCAGAAGCTATTCGTAACGCGGCAGGCCGTGTCCCGCTGGGAGAATGGCGAAACCGTGCCCAATACGGAAACGCTGAAGCTGCTTTCGCGGTTTTTTAACGTGTCCATAAACACGCTGCTCGGCTCCCCGCAGAAGCTTGTTTGCCAATGCTGCGGCATGCCGCTTGAGGATTCGCTAATGAGCCGCGAGATTGACGGGGACATAAACGAAAAATACTGCAAATGGTGCTATAATGACGGCAAGTTCAAATATCTTGACATGAACACGCTCATAGATTTCTGCGTGAACCACATGGCAAGCGAAGAATGGCCCGAGGAGCGCGTGCGCCAATACATGGGCGAAATGCTGCCCAAGCTTGAATACTGGAAGGAAAAAGCGGAATAAAAAACAAGTCTCCGGACGGATAGCCGAACGGAGGCTTTTGCTTTACATAGGAATAAATTATTTGCCCAGCTCGCTGGTACAATGCGGGCAGCGGGTGGCGTCGATGGCTATCTCGCTTTTGCAGAAGGGGCAAACCTTGGTCGTGGGCGCGGCCGGGGGTTCCGCAACGGGCTTTTTGCCTATACCCTTGAGCATATTCATGGCCTTGACCACGAAGAAAAGCACAAGCGCAACAATGAGGAAATTGATTATAGCCATTATGAACGCGCCGTACTGAACGTCCACCTCGCCTATGGTAAGCACAAGGTCGGAAAAGTCCACCTTAACAAGCAGGCCAATCAGCGGGGAGATGATGTTGTTCACAAGGGAATTTACAATGCTTGTGAACGCCGCGCCGACCATCATGCCGACCGCTAAGTCCATCGCGTTGCCCTTTATGGCAAACGCCTTGAATTCTTCAAAAAACTTCTTCATGCTTTGATACCGTTCCTTTTATAAAAATAATTATTAAAATACCCTTTTGCCGTAAAGGAAGTTACGGTCGCTCCAGCCGCCCCAGCTTGTTATGCATACGCAGCCTTCGCTTGCGGATGCGTGTATAAGCTTGCCGCCGCCAAGCCATATGGCAACGTGGGTTATGCGCGTGTCCGAGCCTTCGGATTTATAGAATATCAAATCGCCCGGCTGCAAATTCTCCTTGCCGTAAACCGTGGGCCAGGAATCAATCTGCCCCATGCCGGCGGAGTTATAATAGCGCGTCATCTTGCCAAGGGGCTTTAAGCAGTAATACACAAAGCCGGAGCAATCGAACTTATCCGGCCCTTTGCCGCCGAGTACGTAGCGCACGCCTATCTGCTGCTTTGCAAGGGCTATGAAGTCCGATACTCCGCCGCCGTAATTTAGCGCGGGTGTGGACGGCGCGGACGTGGGCGCGGAGGTTGGGGCGCTGCTGTCCGGTACGGTGGCGCTGCTTGTGGCGTCCGGCGCGGTAGTCTTGCCTGGCTTGGGCGTTTTTGTCGGCTTAGGCGTTTTGGTGGGCTTAGGCGTTGGTGTAGGCGTGGGCGTGGGCGTTGGGTCAATGAGCGGCTTCGCCTTGGGGGAATACAGCAGCTCAAGCGTAAAATAATCCGCCTCGCCGGTTATTTCAAGCTTGTTCTTTTTCTGGAACGCGGCTGTTGCGCGGCCGGTAGCCGTGCCGAAATAGCCGTTAAGCTTGTCCCCGTAATAGCCAAGCTCCTTCAGCTCATGCTGGAGGGTAAGCACATCCTCCCCCGAGCAGCCCTGATTGATTATGTAGCTTTGCGCGGCGGAGCTGAAAAGTATCTGCTGCGTCTGCTCGTCAGCATCGCCCGTTTCCTTCAAATGGTGCGCCCGCTGGAAGCTCATGACCGCATCCCGCGTAACGGGACCGTAGTAATCCGTTGTTTCATCGCTGCCCATGTAATATAGATCCATAAGCCGCTGCTGCAATGCGCGCACGGCTTCGTCCCGCTGTTCAAACACAAGCGGGGCATACTGCTGCATATCATCGGGCGCGTCGGTAGGGGCCGTAAAGCCCTCCGTACTTTCGGTTGGGAGCGGCTCCGCCGTCATCACCGGCTCGGGCGTAGCTATCTGAATATCGCCCACCTGCGCGGAAGGCTGCGCCTGCTTATTCGGCGCCGTGACCTCTATGCTTTCCGCCCGTGCTTCGTATGCGCCAAGGGCAAGAGGGATGATTATGAACGCTGTCAGGAACGTGCCGCCCACCGTTAACAGGGGCAGCCTGACCCGCTTGAAGAACAATTTTATGCGCGCGCTTCTTTCGCGCCGCTTTTGCCATTTCTTTTCCATAGCTAAATTATAGCCTTTATGGCACTATTTGTCGAGAAGGACATGGTTTGTTAACAAATTTGTCCCCTCTCCCGTTGCTATGGCGGGGAAAAACGCTTATACTTATACTATATGTAATACATGCATTTACGGAGGTATTGCCCATGCAGCACGAGATAGTAAAAAGCGCAGCGCTACTGGATAAGAACGGAAACATTGCAGAGCCGGGCTGGGCGCGCTCGCTCATAAGCCGGTATTCCCGCGCGGATATAAAGGCGCACCCCATCCGCATAAAGGAATGGGACTACTATCTTATTTCAAACGACCGCTTCGCGCTGGCGCTGACCATTGCGGACAACGGCTACATGGGGCTGATCTCCGCAAGCGTGCTGGACTTTGAAAAGCCGTGGGAGCAGACCACGTCCGTAATTACGGCGTTCCCGATGGGCAAATATAAGCTGCCCGAAACCTCCGCCGCGGGCGTTACAAGCTACACGGACAGCCGCGTGAATATGCGCTTTGAAGCAGCGGACGGCGTGCGGCACATAAGCTGCGTATTCCATAAATTCTTGCGGGATGAAACGCTTGAAGCGGAGCTAACGCTGACCGATGAGCCGCAGCACAGCATGGTGATAGCCACCCCGTTTGAAAAGCCGAAGGCGTTTTATTATAACCAGAAGATAAACTGCATGCGTGCAAACGGCTTCATGCGCCTTGGCGGGAAAGCATATGATTTCAGCAAAGAGGACAGCTTTGCAACGCTGGACTGGGGCCGCGGCGTTTGGACATACGACAACACATGGTACTGGGGCAACGGCAACGGAACGGTGAACGGGCACCGCGTTGGGTTCAACATAGGCTATGGCTTCGGCGACACTTCCGCCGCAAGCGAAAACATGATAATATACGACGGCATGGCGCACAAGCTTTCCAAGGTCAACTTTAATATACCTGCGGACAGCTACACCAAGCCCTGGACATTCACAAGCGATGACGGGCGCTTTGAAATGGACTTCGTGCCCGTTATAGACCGCGCGGCGCGCACCAATGCGCTTATAATCGAAAGCGATCAGCATCAGGTATTCGGCCGCTTCACGGGCAAAATGGTGCTGGACGGCGGGGACGTAATAGAGCTTAAGGACTTTATGGGCTTTGCGGAAAAGGTCCATAACCGCTATTGATATGCCGCGGGAAAGCACGGCCTGCTTCACGGGACACAGGCCGGAAAAGCTGCCGTGGGGATATAACGAAGCAGACATGCGTTGTTTCGTGCTCAAGGCGGAGCTTAGCAAAATGATACTTCAGGCATACGGCTGCGGATACACGCACTTTATCGCCGGCGGGGCGCTGGGCGCGGATATGTACGCAGCGGAGGCGGTGTTGGAATTAAAGCGAACTCATATGGACATAACGCTTGAGCTTGCGCTGCCCTTCCCCACCTTCAACATGAACCTTAGGGGAGAACTCAGGGAGCGATTCGATACGATAGTGCTGCGCGCGGACAAGGCAACCGTGTGCGCGGAAAGCTATACGCCGTATGCATACATGCGCCGCAACGCATACATGGTTGATTCAAGCGGGCTTTTGATAGCCATATACGACCACCGTCCGGGCGGAACGAAGAACACCGTTGAATACGCCCGCAAAAAAGGGCGCGGCATTTGGCTGCTGCACCCGTAACATTAAAGCACAGGAGAAGAAAAGGCATTATGCCAATAATATCGGCACACGACTTAAAGAAAGAATTTGTGGAAAGGCTGCTTTTTGACGGCGTTTCCTTTGAAATAGGCGAAAGGGACAGGGTTGGCCTGGTTGGCGTGAACGGCTGCGGCAAAACCACGCTGTTCCGCATACTGCTCGGGGAGGAAGGTTACGACGCGGGCGAGCTTTTCCGCGCAAAAAACGCCCGCATAATGAGCATGACCCAGACCATTGCGAACACCAACCAAACCGTGTACGACGCAACGCTTGAAGCCTTCCGGCCGCTTATGGACGCGGAGGAGGAGCTGAAGCGGGTTGATGCGGAACTTGCCAGTGCCGAAGGAGAGCGGCTGAATACGCTTATAAAGCGCCAGCATGCGCTGATGGAAGAATATGAGTTCAACGGCGGCATGACATACCGAAGCCGCACCCGCTCCGCGCTAATGGGCCTTGGGTTCACCGAAGAGGAGCTTACAAAGCGCCTTGGGGATATGAGCGGCGGGCAGCGCAACAAGGCGCAGCTTGCAAAGGTGCTTTTAAGCGGGGCGCAATTACTGCTGCTGGACGAACCCACAAACCATCTGGACATGGACTCGATAGCATGGCTTGAGGACTTTCTTAAAGCTTATCAGGGCGCGTTCATAGTAATATCGCACGACAGATATTTTCTGGACGCGGTAACGCGCCGCACAATGGAAATAAAGAACACCCGCTTTTTTGTAAGCGAGGGCAACTACACCCGCCACCGCGAGCTGATGGCGGACGAGCAGGAGATGCTGCGCCGCCGCTACGTAAATACGCAGAAGGAGATACGCCGCATAGAGAGCATAGTGGAGCAGCAGCGCCGCTGGGGGCAGGAGCACAATTTTATAACCGCCGCCAGCAAGCAGAAGCAGGCCGATAAGCTGCGCGCAACGCTTGTTGCGCCGGAGCGGAATACAGACAGCATACATTTCCGCTTCCATGCGGACGCGGTGAGCGGCAACGACGTGGTTGTTGCAAAGGGCTTGGCGAAGCGGTTTGACAAAAGCGTTTTTCGCAACGCGGATATGCTTATAAAAAAGGGCGAACGTGTATTCCTGCTTGGGCCGAACGGCTGCGGCAAAACAACGCTGCTGAAAATACTTATGGGCAAGCTTAAGCCGGACGCGGGAACATATTATCTCGGCGCGAACGTGCACCCGGGATATTACGAGCAGAACGCCGCGGGGCTTAGCGGAGAGGTTACGGCGATAGAGGAAATACGCAACAGCTATCCCCGCATGAGCGATACGGAGATACGCTGCGCGCTGGCGGCGTTCCTTTTCCGCGGGGACGATGTGTTCAAGCCGCTTGAAAAGCTTTCCGGCGGCGAGGTGGCGCGGGTGAAGCTGTTAAAACTGATGCTGAGCGGATCCAACCTTTTGCTGCTGGACGAACCAACGAACCATCTGGACATAGATTCGCGGGAGGCGCTTGAAGGCGCGCTTGAAGAATACGAAGGCACTATGCTCATCGTTACGCACGACCGTTATCTTGTTGAGCGGCTTGCGGACAGGGTGCTGAGCATGACGGAAAGCGGCATAGAAAGCTACATTGGCGGCTACGCGGACTACATTGCCGCCAAGCAGGAGCGCGAAGCGAAGGCGGCCGCCGAAAAGCCCGCGCAGCGTTCACAGGCGGGCGAAGATTACCGCGCCAAGCGCGAACGCCAAAGCGCCATAAACCGCGCAAGCGGGGAATTAAGGCGCGCGGAGGACAGGGTGAACGCGGCGGAAGAGGAACTGAGCAGGCTTGAAGAAAAGCTGGCAAGCCCCGAAGTTGCCACCAATTACGTTAAGGCGGCGGAACTCAGCCGCACCATAGACGAAAAGAAGGCGCAGCTCGACAAGCTCTATTCCCAATGGGAACAGGCGCAGGAGGCGCTGGATGGGCTGGAAAACGGGTAATCAGCTTATGAAAGCGTACACTTTCTCCATCTGCGGATTGTCCGCGGGAGAATAGCCGCGGCGCTTGGCGGCTTTTAGCTTCACCCCTTTCGGCACTCCGTACCACTTTCCCCGCTTGCGGGGACAGCTTTTGGGGCGGAGTTCTGCAACGCCAAAAGGCTCCCCGGACGGGGAGCTGTCAGCGAAGCTGACTGAGGGGTTGACGTAAATAAGTGCAATTCCGTTACAACCCCTCCGGCTTTTGCTTCGCAAAACCCACCTCCCCTTTCAGGGCAGGCTCAATATGGGAGTTTGTGCAGCGCTCAAAAGGCTTCCTCATTGAGGGAGTCAACATTCACCAACAAATAACTACAACCAAAGGAGCGGCATATGCTAAGTTACACCAAATTAAGGATGGCATGATGGGCGCGGGGCTATCGGTAAACGGTCTTGCGCCGCAAGGATGGCAAAACATACTTTATTCGATAGGAGAATCATCATGAATATTCAGGATAACATACTTAAACAATATCTGAAAAACGTCTATTTCGTATGCGGCACGGCATGCGGCGGCAAAAGCACGCTCAGCCGCGCGCTGGCCGAAAAGCACGGCTTTTTGCTCTATGATGCCGACGCGCGCTTTGATGAGCATATAGCGCTGTCCGCCCCCGTTGCTCAGCCGTCTATGAACAGGCGCTTTGCATCGGCGGACGAGTTCTTCGGCAGGAGCGAGGAAGAATATCTAAGCTGGCTTGAGGGCAACAACCGCGAACAGCTCGGCTTTATTCTGCTTGACCTTATCCGCCTGAGCGAAAAGCGCAAAGTGGTGTGCGACGCCCATTTCACGCCGGAGCAAATCAAAGCGCTTACCGAACCGGAACGGGTGCTGTTCCTTATAAAGGAGCCTAAAAACCTGATAGACGATTACTGCGGCAGGCCGGATCACGAGGGCTTCACGCGCTTCATAAGCAGCGCATCCGATCCCACTGCGGCAAAGCGGCGCTGCAACGCCGTGCTTGAGCGGCTCAATTGCGCGGTATACGACAGCATAAAGCGCAGCGGCTGTTTTTACATTGAACGCGATGCGTCAAGCACAGTTGAACACACGCTGAAAACGGCGGAAGAACACTTTGGCTTAACATAAAACCAAAAGGCTCCACCGGCCGGGGAGCTGGCTGTGAGCGATAGCGAACAGACTGAGGGGGAACATCTCACGACACTTGGCATCTTTGAGCAGTTCCCCTTTCGTCACGGCTGCGCCGCGGCACTTTCCCCGTAAACGGGGACAGCTTTTATTCTAACCTAAAATTATACAGTAAGGAGCGACACATGGACCCGATAATAGAAAAACTCAGCAAGGCTCAGCCGATGCTATGGATAAACCCCAACCTTACTGCGGCTAAAGACGCGCTGAGCAGGCTTGACATAACCCGCAGCGACACGGCGGAGGCGGAAGCGCGGCTTAAACGCTTCGCGCCGTATATAATGCTCAAATTCCCGCAGACTGCGGCAGCGGGCGGGCTGATAGAATCCCCGCTTACGGAAACGCCGGCAATGCTTTGGCGGCTGCATCACGAATACGGCGCGCCCATAGAAGGCACGCTGTATGTCAAGCGGGACTGCGATCTGCCCATATCCGGCTCCATAAAGGCGCGCGGCGGCATATATGAGGTGCTGAAGCACGCCGAAACGCTTGCCATAAATGCGGGTCTTTTGAAGGAAAGCGATAATTACGCCGTGCTTGCGGAGGAACGGTTTACGAAGTTCTTTTCGCAATACTCCGTGCAGGTGGCGTCCACGGGCAACCTTGGCCTTTCCATAGGCGTTATGAGCGCGGCGCTCGGCTTCCGCACAACGGTGCACATGAGCGCGGACGCACGCGAATGGAAGAAGGCGCTGCTCAGGCAGAAGGGCGTTACGGTAATAGAGTACCCATCAGATTATTCAGCCGCCGTGGAGCGCGGCAGAGCCGCAAGCGCAGCGGATCCGATGAGTTATTTTGTGGACGATGAAAACTCAGTAGATCTTTTCATGGGATACAGCGTTGCAGCCGTTCGGCTGAAGGCACAGCTTGACGCAGCAGGAGTAACCATAGATGCTCAGCATCCCCTGTTCGTATACATTCCCTGCGGCGTGGGCGGCGGCCCGGGCGGGGTAGCATTCGGGCTGAAAACCATATTCGGCGACAATGCGCATGTGTTCTTCGTTGAGCCCACACTTGCGCCGTGCATAGTGCTTGGCATGGCGACGGGGCTTGATAACAAAATATGCGTGCAGGACATCGGCCTCAGCGGCAAAACGGAAGCGGACGGGCTTGCTGTCGGCAGAGCGTCCGGCTTTGTAGGTAAGGTAATGCGCGGTCTTTTGAGCGGTGAAGTTACGGTGGAGGATGCGAAGCTGTTCGATTACATGCGATCGCTGATAGAAAGCGAGGGGCTGTTCGCGGAGCCCTCCGCCTGCGCGGCGTTCGCGGGGCCCGTTGGGCTTTATACTTATGAAGAAGGGAAGGCGTACATGCGCGCGCACGGGCTGAACATGAAAAACGCCGTGCATATTGCCTGGGCCACGGGCGGCAGCCTTGTGCCGGAATATGAGCGCGAAAAGTATGCCAAAACGCACCTATGAGCAGCTTTTCAGCCCAAGGCATACTTGATATCTGCCCTAAGGAATTAGCCGGCAGGCTTGATATTACGCTGTTTGACGAGCTTGATTCAACCAACACATACCTTAAAAAACTTGCCCGCGCGGGCGCCGAAGAAGGCCGCATTATAATAGCCCGGCGGCAAAGCGCGGGACGCGGGCGGCTTGGGCGCAGCTTTTATTCCGATGCCGAAGGGCTTTACATAAGCGTGCTCATACGGCCGCACATGAAGGCGGAAGGCATGGTTTTCGTAACGGCTATGGCCGCCGTTGCAATGGCGCGGGCGATAGAGCGCACCGTGAACGCCGACGCCCGCATAAAATGGGTGAACGACATATTCGTGCGCGGCAAAAAGGTGTGCGGAATACTGTGCGAAAGCGCGTTTGATGCAGATGCGCTCAGTGAATACGTTGTTATAGGCGCGGGCGTGAACATAACCGAGCCTTTTGGCGGCTTCCCCGCAGACATAAGCGCGGTGGCGGGTGCGCTGCTGCCTTATGGTAACAGGCAGGAGCTCCGTTCCTCTCTTGCGGCAGCTTTCTTAGAGGAACTGTTCGGCGAATATGCCCATATTGATTCACGCAGCTTTCTTGACGAATACCGGCGGCGCAGCATGGTTACGGGCAAAAGCATATCCGTTATCTCCCCCTCGCTCACGCGGCACGGGAAGGCCATTGCCATAGACGACGACTGCCGCCTTGTGGTGCGCTTTGACGACGGGACAACGGAGCACGTCTCCACGGGCGAAATAAGCGTTAGAGTAGATTGAGCCGCAGAGGTTTGCGCGTGCTACCCTCCCCTGTGCATGAATATGTATATTATTGTGATAAGCGGCAATAATACTGTTAAAATCCGACAGGGGGAAGAAATATATGGAAAGCTGTAAAAGCGAAACCGCCGCAAAGGGCGGCTGGACGCAGCAGGAGGATAGGCTGCTGCTGAGCGCGGCGCAGGCCGCGCGGCAGGACGGCAGGGCGCTGAGGAGCGTATTTGAGGACGTGGCGGCCCAAACCGGCCGCAAGCCAAACAGCATACGCAATTATTATTACGAGCGCATAAAGCAGGGCGATGTTGAAAGCGAGCTTTGCCGCAGTGCGGCATTTGTGCCGTTTGAGCGGGACGAGGTGCGCGCAATGCTGCGCACAATACTTGCCCAGCGGGCAAAAGGCATAAGCGTGCGCAGCTGCACCCTTGCAATGGGCAACGGGGACACGCGCAGCATGCTCCGCTACCAGAACAAGTACCGTTCCGTTATAAAGAAAGACCCCGCGCTTGTGCGCGAGGTGATGGCGGAGCTGACAAGCGAGGGCATAGCCGCATTCGATCCTTACGGTCAGCCGCTTGCCGCCCGCAGGGAGCGACTGAGCCGCGCGGAGGCGCTGGCGTTCTTCAGCGCGCTGGAGGAATTGGCGGCATCATACAAAAAGCTGATGCTGTAATGCATAATATGCGCATTGGGCTGAACCCATATCGGGCTCGGCCTTAATTTTATGTATAGCTTTTCGGGCGCGGTTATTGTATCATTATGTATGAATCTGAAAAAACGGAGCGGCACGCTATGATAGACAAGGCTAACATACGGCGCAATCTTTCCCGCCTGATGGCGGCAAAAAGCATATCCGGCACGGCGGAGGAGATACAGGGCGCGGAAGTTATACTCGATATGCTTCGCGAGCTTGATTATTTCAAGGCGCACAGTGAAAACATATTCACCGTTCCCGTGGCCGGAGACCCGCTTGGGCGCTATATCGTGGCCGCGCTCATGTGCGGCGGCGCCGCGGGAGACACGATAATACTTACCGGACATTACGACGTTGTTGATGCGGACGAATACGCCCAGCTTAAGGACATTGCATTCGACATGGACGCCATCACCGCGCGCATAGGCGAACTGCCCATGAGCGAAGAGTGCAGGCAGGATTACGAAAGCGGGGATTGGCTTTTCGGCCGCGGCAGCGCGGATATGAAATTCGGCCATGCGCTTATAATTGAGCTTTTGCGGCACTACAGCGAGGATATATCCGCATTGAGTGGGAATCTTCTATATGTTGCCGTATGCGGGGAGGAAACGAACTCCGAAGGCATGCTCACCGCCGCACCTTTCTTAAATAAGCTTGCCGCAGAGCGAAACTTACATTACCGCGCGCTGCTGCTGAGCGAATGCTATCTCAATGACGACATGGCACACGACCCAACGCGCTATATACATTACGGCGCAACGGGCAAGGTTATGCCGCTGTTCTTTTGCGCGGGCAAGGGCTGCCACGCGGACGAGCCCTTCGTAGGGCTTGACGCGAACGCCCTGAACGCCGCCGTATACGCCCGCCTTGCCATGAATGCGGATTACTGCGAGCATATGCGCGGCGAATGCACCCCGCCGGCGGTATGTCTAAAAATGAAGGATCTCAAGGCCAACTACTCCGTATCCATACCCATGTATGCGGTATCTTATTACAGTTTGCTCACACTTGACCTTGACCCGGAGAGCATAACGGAGCGTCTGAAGACCTTGGCATACGATGCGTTTTCCGCCGTGCTTGAAAAACGGCGGCAGGATATGCGCCGATATGAGCAGCTTATGCCCCGCCCCATCGCCACACGGGATTTTGAACCGAACGTTATCACCTACGCGGAGCTTTACGCCGCCGTTAAGGCAGAGCAGGGCGACATAGACGCGCGCCTTGCCGCCCTTGCCCGCACACTTACTGAACAGAAGACCGAATTGCAGGACATAAGCATTGAGCTTGTGCGCTGCCTTTACGAGCAGTACAGCGACAAGCGGCCCACGATAATAATTGCGTTCATACCGCCCTATTATCCGGACGTGTATATGGATACAGCCGATGCGGACGCGCATAAGCTGCTTTGCGCTGCGGAGAACATAATAGCCTATGCCGAAAAGGAGTTTGGCGAAAAGCTGGCGCTGAAGGATTATTACATGGGCCTTTCGGACATGAGTTACACCGGCCTTAGCGAGGAGGCGAACCACGAAGCGCTGTTCAATAACCTTGCCGGGGCGAACATAACATACAGCTTCCCCATGCAGGCATTGAAGGCGCTGCATGTGCCGGGCATAGTGCTGGGCGGCTGGGGCAAGGATTTCCACCAAAGCACGGAGCGGCTGAACGTGCCGTACAGCTTCGGCGTAGTCCCCGCGCTTTATATTAGGATAATAGACTACATTTTCAACAAATAAGCTTTATATACAAGGAGGAACACAAATGATTTCCAGCATTACCAAGGACATAATATACGTTGGCGTGAACGACCATGACGTTGACCTGTTTGAGGGGCAATATATCGTGCCAAACGGCATGGCGTATAACTCATATGTAATTATGGATGAGCGCATAGCCGTTATGGATACGGTGGACGCGCACTTCGGCGAAGAATGGCTTTCCAATGTTAAGGAAGCGCTGAACGGACGCGAGCCGGACTATCTTGTGGTGCAGCATATGGAGCCGGATCATTCGGCAAACGTAGCAAACTTTGTTGCCGCATATCCCAATGCCAAGATAGTTGGCAACGCAAAAACCTTCGCCATGATAGCGGACTTTTTTGACATTACAATACCGGAAGAAAACAAGGTTGCCGTTGCCAACGGCGAAAGCCTTTCCCTCGGTGCGCATCAGCTTACGTTCGTTTTCGCGCCCATGGTGCATTGGCCGGAAGTTATGGTAACATACGACGCCAAGGACAAGGTGCTGTTCTCCGCGGACGGCTTCGGCAAATTCGGTGCGCTGGACGTTGAGGAAGAATGGGACTGCGAGGCAAGGCGATATTACATCGGCATAGTTGGCAAATACGGCGCGCAGGTGCAGGCGCTGCTCAAAAAAGCCGCGGCGCTGGACATTGCCATAATATGCCCGCTGCACGGCCCCGTGCTGAAGGATAACCTTGCGCACTACATAAACCTTTACGATATTTGGTCAAGCTACCGCGCGGAAAGCGAAGGCGTTATGATAGCCTACACCTCCGTATACGGCCACACCAAGGCCGCGGCTCAACTCCTTAACGACAAGCTTACCGAGCTTGGCTGCAAAAAGGTGGTTCTGTGCGACCTTGCCCGCTGCGACATGGCGGAGGCCGTTGAGGATGCGTTCCGCTACGGCAAGCTGGTGCTTGCCACAACCACCTACAACGCGGACATATTCCCATTCATGCGCACGTTTATAGAGCACCTTACCGAGCGCAACTATCAGAACCGCACCGTGGGCTTTATAGAAAACGGCGCGTGGGCGCCCATGGCAGCCAAGGTCATGCGCGCCATGCTTGAAAAGAGCAAGGATATAACCTATCTACCCACCACCGTAACCATCAAATCCGCCCTCAAGAGCGCATCCATAGCACAGATTGAGCAGATGGCGAAAGAGTTGATGTAAGCTTATCTAAAAAGGCAGAAAGCCGACTGCGGTTTTCTGCCTTTAGTTTGTGTTTCCCCAAAAGTAAACATGCCCCGCAGTATCGGCGGGGCGTGTTGCAAAGCTATTGAATACTCTACCGTTGCAATGTTAATATGCCTGCGCAGTACGATACCGGCATAAATGAGATTTCGGGAAAGTATTTCCTTAATTCTTCCACCACAAAATAGATTTCGTCATTGTCCCATTCATCGCCCGCGCTCTTCTTGCATTTTTCCAGTTCATCGCGTGTTTCAAAGGCTACATCGCCAATCAAAATCCTTCCGCCCTGTTTCAGGCAGCCGCGCAATGCGTTAATGAATACGGGCTTTTGCTCATCGGTTAAATGGTGCAGGGAATACGTCGCTATAATAAAATCATAGCGTTGGCTGCGCAGCGGCTCAACCAGTCCGTTTGAAAAATCCCCTTGATACAGATGCGCATTCGGCATTTTTGCTGCCGCGAGCTCAATCATTCTTTCCGAAAAGTCCTGCCCGTAAACACAGCAGCCATTCTCATACAGCTTAGTTGTCAGCGTACCTGTTCCGAAGCCAATGTCCAATACGGTTGGGCTTTGTTTTTCCATTACGGCTTGGAAAATATAGCCCAGCACCTTCTTGTACCCCGCAAACGGGTATGTGTTTCCCTCATCGGAAATGCCGACGCTTTTGTCGTATCCGTCAGCCCAAAGGTCAAATCCCTTGTCGTTAAGCATGGCTGTTTCAATGCCCTCCTGCTGTTTGTTCCCCGCTTTTACTTCCCCGCAAGCTCCACCAGCCGTTTGAACACGGCCGTATGCACGCCGCCTTCCTGCTGAAGCAGCTCCGGGTGCCACTGTATGCCCATTATGCGGCCGTCCTCGCTCTCTATGGCCTCAATTATGCCGTCTGGCGCGGTGGCGCTCACCTTTATGCCGCGGCCCGGCTCACGCACGGACTCGTGATGGAACGTGTTCACCTCAAGCCGTTCGCAGTTGCAGAGCGCATACAGCGCCGTACCCTTTTCAACCTTAACGCTGTGCGTCATTTCACAGCCCGGGTCCGGCTGACGATGCCTGAGCGCGTTTGGATACTGCGCGGGTATGTCCTGATATACCGTGCCGCCGAAGGCAATGTTTATGACCTGTTCCCCGCGGCATACGCCGAGTATGGGCAGATTCTTTGCCGCAGCCTGGCGGATTATCTCCATTTCGTATATATCGTCGCTTCTGCGGCTGCCGCCCATGCCTATTATGGGTTCTTCGCCGAACAGCAGCGTGTTTATGTCCGGCCCGCCGGGAATATACAATGCATCTATGTTTTCTACCTGTTCGGGTATATCCTCCGTTGAGCTCATAACCGGTATCAATACGGGCAGCCCGCCCGCGTTCTTTACCGAGTTTATGTCACTCTGCCCGATAACGTAATGGTTATCCCCGCTTTTCATCCTTATGAGCATACCTATGCGTGGTTTCATCTGTGCGATTCTCCTTGCTTATATTGTAGCGTACAAATGATATCGCATATTCCCGCTTTTTGCAACAAAAAGGAGCGGCATCCTGCCCGCCCCCAATTTTTGCTTCGTTTACTTTTCCGTCTTTGCGGCATTCTCCGCTTTTTTCACAGCGAATGCTTTTTCCTCGTGATGCGCAAGGCGCACAAGATTGGGCCAGTGCATTATCCATACGAACGCAACGGCTGCTATCGCCACAACGTACTGGCTCGCGCTGAATCCGCCAAGTATAAGCATTGTTATCGGCATGAACGTTACGCCAGAAAGCGAAGCTATGGACGCGGTTTTCTTTATAAGGAACGCCAGTAAATATATTCCTATGCAGATAAGGAACAGCCGCCAGTCCATATAAAGCCCTATGCCCGCCGTTACCGCAACGGCCTTGCCGCCCTTAAAGCCGAAGAATATGGGGAAGCAATGCCCCGTAAGGCAGGCTATCGCCGCCGTGGCCGTTCCGGTTTCGCCGGCCATAACGCCGCCCAGCCACATTACGAACATAACCTTTGCCATGTCCAGCAGCAGCGTGCAGCCGCCCGCAACCGGTCCGAACACGCGCGTAACGTTGGCCGCGCCCGCGTTTTTGCTGCCGCGTTCCCTAACATCGCTCTTCAAAATATACTTGGTAATAATTACAGCCGCATTGACTGAGCCTATAACATAGCCCAGCACTGCGGCCGCAATATGCAATAATATATCAATTATACTCATTCTTTGTTTTAACCGTTAAGCGCTTTCCTAATGTTTCTTACCACCGCGTCAAGCGACCTGAAGCTGCTGAGCGCGCGGTTGGCGCCGTCCACATTCACGCGGTCGTTATCGTCAAGCTGCGCCATAAGCTGCAGCGGGTTCACACCAAAGTAATAGTCCTGCTTTTCGTCCGGCCCTTTGGAAAGGAAGAACAGATAAGTGTCCCCCTCAACGGGTACGGGAAGCTTTGCAGGGTCGCACGCGGCGGGCTTGAGCGTTGATGCATCGATCATGCCTTCCGCCATCGTGGGGCAGTATACCACCTGTATCTCGCTGCCGTATTTCAGCGAGCCCTTTACGGAGCCGTAAACTTCAACCGTGAGCAAAGACGCAGGCAGTTCGTTTTCTATCGTTGCGCCGTTTTCATGCGAGCGGAAGGCCATGGGCTTTATTGCCGGGGCTTCCTTAACGCGGCCTATGAAAATATAGTCGCTGCCTTCGCTCAGCGCCGCAATATTTTTATAATACAGGCTTTCGCTCTGCACGGATATTATGCTGCCGGCCTGCGATATTGCCGTTTCAATGCTGGACATATCTATTACGGAGCCGGAAACATACACAACGTCGTTCTTTATTTTGAACGCCGTGTTGCCAACTATTTTAAAGCTGTCCATATCCTCGCTCTGGTAAACGTCATCGCCCTGCGCAAGGTAAAGGAGATATTCCTCTCCCTCCTTCATGCCGCCAAGCGGGCAATGCAGCGTTTCGCCAAGATGCTCCAGCGTGCCGGCAACGGTACGTTCAACGCTCACGTCGCAGCATACATTGCCCGATGCATCCGTATGCGTGCGCAGGCACTTTGCAACCACCACCAGGGAAGAGCTCCTGTAAAGTCGCTGCATTTCGTATATCTCCGCTTCGGAAGCCATCGGAACATCCGCCTGCTGTGCATTGCATGCGCAGAGCGCCGCCATGGCCGCAAGCACGAGCAGCATTGCAATTATGTGCTTTGCCCTTATCTTTTCCATTGTCCTTGCAGCGCCTCCTTCCCTGCGGTTTTGCCTTTCTAATATAATAAACTATTTTCGCGCCCAAAAGGTTGCGCAAAAAGTAAACTTTATATTAAAAATTTTTCCTAAAGCTCCCTTCTGCCCTCAACGGCCTTAAGCAGCGTCATTTCGTCCACGTATTCAAGGCTGCCGCCTATCGGCACGCCGTGGGCGATTCTTGTCACGCGCACGCCCTTCGGCTTCAGTATGCGGGCAATATAGCTTGCCGTGGCCTCTCCCTTAACATCGGGATTGGTGGCAAGGATAACTTCCTTCACGCCGCCCGCATCCACGCGCTCTATAAGCTCCTTTATGCGTATGTCCCCGGGGCCTATGCCATCGGTAGGGGATATGGCCCCGTGCAGCACATGGTAACGCCCGCGGTATTCCCGGAGCTTTTCCATTGCAAAAACCTCTTTGGGGTCCTCCACGACGCATATCACTTCGCCGCTGCGCTTTTCGTCCGCGCATATGGCGCAGGGTTCCCTGTCCGTATAGTTGCCGCATATTGGGCAATAGCGCACCTTTTCCTTTGCGTTTGTAATGCTTTGGGCCAGCTCTCGCGCGGAAGCTTCGCTCATATCCAGTATGTAATACGCAAGCCTTTGCGCGCTTTTTGCGCCCACGCCGGGCAGCTTTGCAAGCTGCGCACACAGCGTATTTATAGGTTCTATCATCTATTGCCCCTTCTTTTTTGCCCTTAGAAGCCCAGCTTCATTCCCCCGGTGACCTTGTTCATTTCGCTGTTCATGGTATCCTCCGCGCCGCGCATGGCCTCGTTCACCGCGCTGATTATAAGATCCTGCAGCATTTCAACGTCGTCAGGATCAACGCAGGAAGGGTCTATGGTTATAGCCTTGAGCTCCTTGGTGCCCAGCACCGTTGCGCTCACCACGCCGCCGCCAACGCTTGCCGTGAACTCACGCTCGCTTATTTCCTGCTGTATGCGGGTCATGTCCTGCTGCATCTTCTGCGCCTGGCGCATAAGCTGCTGCATATTTCCGCCGCCCATTCCTCCGGGAAAACCATTCCTTGCCATAATTATCCTCCGTTCAAGTTATATATTTCTATTTACCGTGAAATATGATTATATCATATTTCCAATGCTCACTCAACTATCTCTATCATCGAGCCGAAAGCCTTCTTCGCCGTTTCCGCCACGGATTCGTTCTTCATTTCCGCCGCGCCGAAGCGTATGCTCATGCCGTTTGCCGCGGCGCTGAGCGCGTCCTGCGCAACCTTCAGCATTTCCGGCTTCATGAACGCATCCGCAATGGTGCGCTTCGGGAAGCGGACAAACAGCGCGTCGCCCTCTATTTGGCATTCGCACTTCATGCCCAGCACCGCAAGCGTTGGATTCTTTATTTGTATTGCCCTGCGCACCGTTTCCCACAATGCCTTGGCGTTGGACTGCTGCAGTTTGGCCTCGGGCTGCGGCTTTGCGGGCGCAGTCTCCGCCTGTTGGGGCGCAATGGTCTGCCGCGGTTCGGCCGTCTGCGTCTGCTCCGCTGCCGGTGCGCTCACCTGCGCGGCAGGCTGGGCTATCGTGAAGCCGCCCTTTTCAATTGCAGCCAGCTTTGTTTCCATGGCCTCCAGCCGCTCCATCAGCCCGCTTGCGTCCGCCTCCGCCGCCTTATCGGGCGATGCTATGCGTATAAACGCGCTTTCCAGCCGCACTCTCGGCAATGAAAGGTATCTCATTCCCGATACCGCGTCCATAAGCGCATCCACTGCGCTCCTCAGCCGCGTTTCCCCGCAGCGGGACGCCTGCTCTATGTAGCGCGCCATGGTATCTGGCGTACAGCTCAATATATCCTCGCTCCTGCCACACAGCTTTGCTATGAGCAGCGCGCGGAAATGCTTTGCCATGTCCGCGGCAAAAACGCCCATATCCCGCCCCTGCTCGATAACGCTGTCAAGGCTCCTTACGGCAAGCGCGGCGTCCCCGTTTATAAGCGCGTCCGCCGTGGTGAACAGGAAGGATGAGTCCATGCCGCCAAGCACGCCGTAAATATCGCGCGCGCTGACCTTATTTCCGCAGAAAGCAATGCATTGATCCGCAATGCTCAGCGCATCCCTCATGCCGCCTTCCGCCGCGCGGGCTATAACAAGCAGGCCCTCGTCGTCTATCTCCGCGCCCGCCTTGTTAACGGCGCTGCGCACGCAGCTTATTATGTCCTCCACGCCTATGCGGTGAAAATCGAACCGCTGGCAGCGGGAAAGTATTGTTGCGGGTATGCTTTGCGGCTCGGTCGTGGCCAATATGAACAGCACATGCTCCGGCGGCTCCTCCAGCGTTTTAAGCAGCGCATTGAACGCCGGACGTGAAAGCATATGCGCTTCGTCGATTATATATACCTTTTTCTTCAGCTTCAGCGGAGTGAACCGCGCCTTGTCTATAATCGCGCGGACGTCGTCCACGCCGTTGTTGCTGGCCGCGTCAAGCTCGATTATGTCCGCGCTGTCCGCCGCGGCAAGGCAGTATTCGCATTCGCCGCACGGTTCGCCGTTAACGGGATGCGCGCAGTTTACCGCGCGGGCAAGTATCTTCGCCGTGGTGGTCTTGCCCGTGCCGCGGGAGCCGGAAAACACATACGCATGGCTCACGCGGCCGTTTTCCACCTGATTTTTCAACGTTGTTGTTATATGCTCCTGCCCCAGCACATCCGCAAACAGCTGCGGGCGATATTTTCTGTAAAGCGCCTGATAAGCCATAGTAAGCCTCCATAATTTTCTGCCATAATAATTGTACCATTTCGAAGCCGCCATTGCCACAGGCAAAACAAGCTGATATAATATACTTTATTGATTTTACCGTTAACGAAGGAGAACAAGGCTATGGAAAACGGAAAGAAAATAGTATTGAGCGGTATTCAGCCTTCCGGCATACCCACGATTGGCAATTATGTGGGCGCGCTGCGCAATTGGCCGCTGCTTCAGGGAGAAGGCAGGCTCTGCTATTACTGCGTAGCCAATCTTCATGCAATAACCGTTAAGCAGGATCCTGACGTGCTTAGGGAGAACACCCTTTCGCTCACGGCGCTGCTGCTTGCTTGCGGCGTGGACCCCAAGGAAAGCGTTATATTCGTTCAGTCTGACGTTAAGGAGCATTGCGAGCTGAGCTGGGTGCTCAACTGCGCAACGTATATGGGCGAGCTTAACCGCATGACTCAGTTTAAGGACAAGAGCGCAAAGCATGCGGATAATATAAACGCCGGCCTTTTCACATATCCGGTGCTTATGGCGGCGGATATACTGCTTTATCAAAGCGACATAGTCCCCGTTGGCGAGGATCAGCGGCAGCACATTGAAATTTGCCGCGATATAGCCATCCGCTTCAACCGCAACCATGGCGACATATTCACCATTCCCGAAGGATACACGCCCAAGTTCGGCGCGCGCGTGATGAGCCTGCAGAACCCTGCGCAGAAGATGAGCAAGTCCGACCCCAACCCAAACGGCTTCGTATCCATAATAGACACGCCGGACGTTATACGCAAAAAGCTGCGCAAGGCAGTTACGGACTGCGACGGCATAGTTAAGTACGACATTGCCAACAAAGCGGGCGTATCCAATCTGCTGGCGATATACACAAGCTTTACCGGAAAAACCATGCAGCAGGCCGAGGAGCATTTTGCCGGTCAGAATTACGGCGCGTTGAAAAACGAAACCGCGGACGCTATAATAGAAGGCCTTGCCCCCATACAGACCGAGTATGCCAGGTTGATGGGCAACAAGGATTATCTGCATGAAATAATGCATGACGGCGCGCTGCGCGCGGGCGAAGCGGCGGCAAAGACAGTCAAAAAGGTATATGCCGCAATGGGCTTCAACGCATAATTAAGGCGAAATGAAAGAGGGGCTTTGAAAGCCCCTTTTTATTTTACTCCCTGCTGCCTATTCCAAGTTCATCGGCATATGCCTGCATGCCTTTTATGACTATCGCCATAACGTCCTCTATAGGCATGCCGAGCATTGCGCAGCCCTTGTCAATCACCTCGCGGCTGCATTTGGCGGCAAACTTCTTGTCCTTATATTTCTTTTTAAGGCTCTTCACTTCCAAATCGGTTATACCCGTGGGCCGCATGAGCGACGCCGCCTGGACTATACCAGTAAGCTCGTCCACGGTGAAAAGGCTCTTTTCCATATCCGTCTGCGGCTCAATATCCGTGCAGATGCCGTATCCGTGGGAAAGTATGGCGCGGATATCGCTTTCGTCTATATCCTCGCCGCTAAGCAGCTCCCGCGTGTGCGCAAGATGCTCTTCGGGAAACTTTTCGTAGTCCACATCGTGAAGATAGCCCACGGCCTCCCAATGCGCCTTATCTTCGCCAAAGTGCTCCGCCATTGCGCCCATGGCCGCGCTCACCGCGCGCGCATGGGTGAAAAGATGCTGCTCCGTAACATTCGCCTTGATAAGCCTTTCGGCCTGTTCCATGGTAACCTGTGCCATTTTTAACATCTCCTCTTGGGTAAAAAATTATATTCGCCTGCGCCTATTCCGGCAGCTTCACGCCCTTGCATTGCCCGCCCGTGAGCCTTATCAGCTCCGATACGGTAACGAAGCGGAAGCCTTCCTCTATAAGCGTGGGAATTATCATCTCCATCGCGTCCGCCGTCTGCGTCTGCTGATCGTGCATCAGTATCACGCTGCCCTCCTTGGCCTGCTGAATAACATAATCGGCTATCTCGCCCGGCGCTTTTCCGCGCCAGTCGTTCGTATCCACCGTCCAAAGTATCAGCGGCCTTTCAGCGGCGCTCATCACGGTCTTATTATAATACCCATACGGCGGCCGCACAACGCTTGCTTCGTGCCCGGTAACGCGGCGTATCTCCGCATCCGTATCGCTAAGCTCCCTTTGACAGTCCGCCTTACTCAGCCGCGTAAGGTCGGCATGGCTGAAGGAATGGTTGCCTATTTCGCAGCCCAGCTCATCCATCCTTGTCAGCATGTCCTCATGCCCTTCTATCCTGCTGCCCAGCACGAAAAACGTTGCGCACACGCCGTTTTTCTCCAGCACGTCCAGTATATGCCCCGTGACCTTTGGGTACGGCCCATCGTCAAAAGTAAGGGCTATCACGGGCCCGTTTTCGTTCACTATTGCCGCCGCTGGTTCGGCCGTGCCATGCCCGCCTATTGCCAGCGCGGCCATTGCCGCAAGGCATACCGCCGCACCCATGCGCATAAGCGCTTTGTTTGAAGGATAAAACCTTCTTATCATGTTAAACAATCCCATCATGGGATATGTTTATTTGCCGAATTTCCGTTTTATGATATGCTGAAAAGCCTTTTGCCGTTTTCAAGGCAGTTTTTTGCAAGCGCGTCCGCGTCCTCTCCACGTGCATCGGCAATGCATTGGGCAATTATCGGCACGAAGGAAGGATCGTTCCGCTTGCCGCGGTGCGGCACGGGCGTCATATACGGGCAGTCCGTTTCAAGCAGCAGCCTGTCCGCCGGAACATATTTTGCAACCTCAATGGGCTTAACGGCATTCTTGAACGTTACAGCCCCGCCAAGGGCTATGTACAGCCCCAGATCAAGGCATTCCCGCGCGGTTTCCACGCTGCCGCTGAAGCAATGCATAACGCCGCGGAGGCCGTCTTTGTTCGCGCGGAGTATTTCCATGGCGTCTCCGAATGCTTCCCTTATATGCAGTGACACGGGAAGGCCAAGTTCCTTCGCCAGCTTAAGCTGATAGTCAAAGAGCTTTTTCTGGTCCTCCTTTTCGGAAAGGTCATAATGATAGTCCAGCCCTATTTCGCCCAAACACGCAGCCTTTTTGTCGCAAAGGGCGCGCCTGAGCCGTGCCTCCCAGTTTTCGCCGGGATCTGACGCATAGTGCGGATGTATGCCGTATGCGCCGTATATAAACGGGTATTCCGCGGTTATTTCAAGCGTTTTTTCAAAATCCTCCGCCGCGCATGCAACGTCCATAATAAGCTCCGCACCGCAAGAGGGCAGCCCCTCTATCAGCGCTGCCCTGTCGGTATCGAAGCTTTCGTCGTTCAAATGCGCATGAGTATCAAAAAATCTCATAGCATAAGCTCCATCATCATTTCGTCGTAATATTCGCCGTTTATAAACAGCTGCTCCCTGCGCAGGCCGCATTGGGCGAACCCAAAGCGTTTATACAGCCGTATGGCGCGCTCGTTATCCGCCCTTACGTCAAGGCATATTTTATGGTAGCCCGCTTCTTTTGCGTAATCTATTGCAATAACGGTCAGTATGGCGCCTATGCCGAGCCGCCAGCAGCTTTTCCTTACCGCAATGCCGAAACCCGCATTGCCGCGCAGCTTACCATCGCCCATGGGGGCTATGCTGAAAAAACCGACCATCTCGCCCTCTATCGTGGCAAGCATTATGCAATATCGCCTGTCCGCAAGCGCGGCGCTCAAATATTCCGCCTTTTCCTCAACCGTGCCGAAAAAGCCGCGGGAATCGAGCATAAGATTGTCCGTTTCCCCGCCCACAAGCCGCGAAAACGCCATGAACGCAGCCGCATCGCCGGGTTCGGCTGCCCGCACGGTGAGCCATTTTCCGTTTTTCAGCGGAACAAGCTCCATTAACCTACCTCGCTGCCGCCGGGCATAATATCCTCGGTAGAGAGAAGCCTGAGTTCCTCGCCGCCGTCCGCCGTGGGCGTGAACGCGCTGAGCAGCATACCTTCGCTCATTACGCCGACCATCTTGCGGGGCTTAAGGTTTATGCAGGCGATAACGCGCTTGCCTATCAGCTGCTCGGGATCGGGATACCACTTGCGGATGCCGGAAAGTATGGTGCGCTCCTCACCGTTGCCCATATCCAGCGTGAACTTGAGCAATTTTTCGCTCTTTGGCACAAATTCGCAGTTTTTGACGACCGCCACGCGCAGCTTTACCTTTTCAAAATCGTCAAAGGTTATGTATTCGTCCGCGGCCCTTTCTTCCGCCTTTGCTTCCTTCTTTTCGGGCTTGGCCTCGGCTTTGGCTTCCTTCTTCTCCGGCTTTGCTTCCTCAGGATGCTCCAGCTTTTCCAGCGCCTCCAGTTCCTTCTTCATATCTATTCTGGGGAAGAGCGCTTCGCCCTTATGCACGGTAATGTTATGCAGCCTGCCCCATTCGGCGGCGGCTTCCCAGGTGGTGTCCTCCTTTGCGGCGCCTATCTGCGCAAAGCCCTTCTCCACGCTTTCGGGCATGAAGGGGGTGAGCAGGGTGAGACACACGCGGAGGGTCTCGATAAGGTTATACATAACGGCTGCAAGCCTTGCACCGTTGGCTTCCATATCCTTTGCCAGCACCCATGGCGCGGTCTCGTCAATATACTTATTGGCGCGGGAGATAACACGGAACACCTCGCTGAGGGCATCCTGCGTGCCGAACTTATCCATAAGCTGTTCGTATTTATCCCTAAGGCCTTTCACCATGCCTATGAGCTCATCGTCCATGGCGTCTGGCTGACGGTTTTCGGATATTGTGCCGCCGAAGTACTTTTCAACCATTGCTACTGAGCGGCTCAAAAGATTGCCAAGGTCGTTGGCAAGCTCTGAATTTATGCGGGAAATAAGCAATTCGTTTGAGAAGTTGCCGTCGCTGCCGAGCGGGAATTCGCGCATGAGATAGAAGCGCAGCGCATCCACGCCGAAGCGTTCGGAAAGTATATACGGGTCAACAACGTTGCCCTTGGATTTACTCATCTTGCCGCCGCCGAGCAGAAGCCAGCCGTGTCCGAATATCTTCTTGGGCAGGGGCATATTCATGCTCATGAGCATTGCGGGCCAAATTATTGAATGGAAACGGACTATCTCCTTGCCTACCATATGCACGTCCGCCGGCCAGAATTCTTCAAAGTCCGCATCGGGATACTTATCGTTCATGAAGCCGAGCGCGGTGCAGTAATTGAACAGCGCATCCACCCAAACATACACAACGTGGCCCGGGTCAAAATCCACGGGTACGCCCCAGGTGAAGCTGGTGCGGCTTACGCAAAGATCCTCAAGGCCGGGGTCTATAAAGTTCTTCACCATTTCGTTCACCCTGCTTGCGGGTTCAAGGAAGTTCCCCTCAAGCAAAAGCTTTCTTACAGGCTCGGCATATTTTGAAAGGCGGAAGAAATACGCTTCCTCCTCCGCGTCCTTCACTTCGCCGCCGCAGTCCGGGCATTTGCCGTCCACAAGCTGGCTCTCCGTCCAGAAGCTTTCGCACGGCGTGCAGTATTTGCCGGTATATTTTCCCTTATAAATGTCGCCATTTTCATACATCTTTTTGAATATCTTCTGTATCGCGGCAACATGATAATCGTCCGTAGTGCGGATAAAACGGTCGTTGGATATGTTCATAAGCTTCCAAAGATCCTTCACGCCGCCCTCGCCCAGCACTATATTGTCCACAAACTGCTGCGGCGTAACGCCCGCGGCCTTTGCTTTTTCCTCTATCTTCTGGCCATGTTCATCGGTTCCGGTAAGGAACATCACGTCATAGCCCTGCATCCGCTTATACCGCGCGATAACGTCCGTCGCCACGGTGCAGTACGCATGACCTATATGCAGCTTCGCGCTGGGATAATAGATCGGTGTTGTGATATAAAACTTTTTCTTTGCTTCCACGGTATTTTTCCTCCTTGGACACAGGCCCACGGCAAGCCATTCTATAATATTATATAGAAAGTCTAAGCTTTCGCCCCGCTTTTGTCAATAAAAAAGAGACTCTGTACGGAGTCTCTTTCGCATTATTTTTGTTCAGCCGCGCGCGGATATGTTGAGTACATCCCTTTCAAGCGCAAGCGTCACGGTTATGCCGCCGTCTATAGTTATGCTCATGCCGCCATCTTCGGCCTTTGCGCCGTACATTGCGGCAATTTCCGCCATGTAGCTTTCGGCGTCGGCCTGCGTGCAGCCGTATACAATGCACTCAAAGCCATCCGCGTCATCCTTCGTCACATCATAATATGCTCCGAAATTTATATCCGGCAGCGTAATGTCCTTGGCAATCCAGCGCAGTCCGCATTCATCGGCAAGTCCCGGCGCCATAACCGTGCTGCGCAGCTCCCCGTCGCCGCCCGCAGCCGTGTCATTCATATCGCCCGCACCCTCCGCCGGCGCATCAGTCGCAGCAGGCTCCGGCGCATCCATGGGGAACGCCGCTTCCAGGCCGCTGCAATCCGCCGTGCCGCTGTCCACGCCGCACATAAACTCCGGCGCCTGCGGTGCGGCTTCGTTCGTATTAGCCGCCGTGCCGTTCATTGCAAACCACAGCCCGCCAACTGCCAATGCGATTGCCGCCGCGGCTGCCATAGAGCCGTATTTAACGAACGCGGTGCGTTTTTTGCGCGCTGCCGCCTTTTTATATACAGTGTCGAGCATGGCGGCATAATCAACCTTCATGTCCTCTTCATCAGCAATGTCAAAAAGCAGAGCGTCCAGCCTGTCCTGCCCTGTCATATTCAAATTGTTATCCATGCCCGTCACCTCCTTTCCAATGCCTTTGCAAGCTTCGCCTTTGCGCGCGCCATACGGGATTTTACCGTTCCCTCGCTCACGCCCTGCATGGCGGCAATATCGCCATATTGAAGCCCGGAGAAATAATGCAGCATAACCGTTTCACGGTAAATATCGGGCAAATCCTCCACCGCCTGCCTTATCATGCGCCGCTGCTCCGCGTTCACGGCGGAAACCTCCGGCAGCTCCGCCTCATTCTCAACGGCGGTCTCCGGCAGTTCGTCGCTGAGCTGTTCGCGCTTCAGCTTTCGTTTATTGTCCATGCACAGATTTATGCACACCCTGTAAAGCCATGCCTTTATCTGCGCTTCCTCCATATCCTTCAGTTTATCCGCGTTTTTTAGCGCGCGGATGAACGTTTCCTGCGTAACGTCGCCCGCGTCGCTTTCGCTTTTGGTCACGCCGTAAGCGGCCCAATATACCATGCGGGAAAAGGCTTTATAAATGGCTTCGAATTCCCATCGCGCCATCATCATCCCTCCTGTTCATATAACGCGAAGCCTGCAAAAAAAGTTGCACGCCGCGAAATTTTTATTTTAGGCGCGCATACCGAAAAAATGGTATGCTCTCAACATATAAGCATACCATTTCGCAACGAATTTGTGAATCCGTTTATTCTCTTATTCTTCTTTCGCGTTCAAGCGCTTCCTTTTTGCCGTGCACGCGGCCAAGGCCGTATGCCATAACCACCGCGCACAGCAGATTTATGTACCCGTTTTGGTTTCCATAATTATTTATCCTCCAATACTTTTTCCCCGTTTTGTGCCAGCTCCTTAAGCCGTGCCAACTCCGCAAGCAGCACTTCCTTCCCCTTTTCGGTTATGGCATAATCCTTCCTGCGCCCGTCCGCGCCGCCTTCAAGCGTTATCCAGCCGCGCTCCTTCAGCGTATTCAGCGCGCCGTAAAGCGTGCCTGCTGCAAGCTTTACCCGCCCCGCGGACATTTCTTCCACCCTTTGCATTATTCCGTAGCCATGCAGCGGGGAGCAAAGCGAAAGCAAAATATAGTAGACCGCTTCTGTAAGTGCCAACGATTCGTTCATGCATCCTCCTTATTATCGCTTGCCGTTATATCGGCTGTCGATATATGTATTATATCGGCATCCGATATAGTTGTCAATATATTATTTCAAAACAGGTGCTTATAAATTAAAAACATGGTACAATAGCCTTAACAAGCTTCTGAATAAAAAGAAAAGGAGATATATGCAAATGGCAGCACAGAAAAAAATACCCAAGCGTAGCGAGGTAGACAAGCAATATACTTGGGCAACGGAAGACCTTTTTGCAACGGACGAGCTTTGGGAAAAGGCGCTTGAGGATGCGAAGAAATACATCCCCATGGCCGAAACCTATAAGGGCAGGCTGGGCGAAAGCGCGGACACGCTTTACGGCTTCCTGAAGGCGCGCGACGAGGCCAATTTGAAAATAGGCCGCCTTGCAAACTACGCCATGCGTAAGTCCGACGAGGACACCGCCAACAGCTTCTATAACGCCATGAATGGCAAGCTGATGAGCTACCTTGTGGCAAACGAAAGCGCATATGCCTTCGTTACCCCCGAAATAATAGCCATAGACGATGCAAAGCTTGATGGCTTTATGCAACAGAAGCCGGAGCTTAAAGAATACGAGCGCCTGCTCAGCCGCATACGCCGCATGAAGGCGCATACCCTAAGCGATGCCGAGGAGCGCATAATGGCCCTTGCCGGGCAGATGAGCAACGCCCCCGGCGAAATAGGCTCCGCCTTCCGCAATGCGGACATCCGTTTCCCCGATATCCACGATGCCGAGGGCAACGCGCTGCAGGTAACGCAGGGTTCATTCATCCCCCTTATGGAAAACGGGGATGTGAACGTGCGCAAGGCCGCGTTTGAATCGCTGTATCATACGTTTGCATCGTTCAAGCACACAACCGCCGCGTTCCTTGACGCGCAGATGAAAACCCTTATATTCAATGCGCAGGCAAGGCATTATGATTCCACGCTGGAGGCTGCGCTTGATGAAACCGAAGTGCCCGTGCAGGTTTACCATAACCTTATAGAGGCCGTGCATAACAACATAGAGCATCTGCATAAATACGTCAACCTGCGCAAAAAGCTTATGGGCGTTGACGAACTGCATATGTATGACCTTTATACGCCCATAGTGAGCGACGCTACCAAGAAGATACCCTATGAAGAGGCCAAGGAAATAATACTCAAGGCTCTTGCCCCGCTCGGTCAGGATTATCTGGACATATTGAAGGAGGGCTTCAATAACCGCTGGATAGACGTTTACGAAAACGAAGGCAAGCGCGGCGGCGCATATTCCTCCGGCGGCGATCCGCATCCGTATGTTCTGCTCAATCAGCAGGACACGCTGGACAGCATGTTCACCATTGCGCACGAAATGGGCCACGCGCTGCATTCCTATCATTCCATAAAGCATCAGCCGCCCTGCAACGCGCATTATGTTATATTCGTGGCAGAAGTCGCCTCCACCTGCAACGAGGTGCTGCTGGTCAAATACCTGCTCAACAACACCACCGATAAGCGCGAGCGCGCATATCTTATCAACCACTTCCTTGAAAGCTTCCGCGGCACGGTATATCGCCAGACCATGTTTGCCGAGTTTGAGCTTTTCATGAGCCGGCTTGCCGAATCCGGCGCGGCGCTCACGGCCGATGCGCTTTGCGATAAGTATTACGAGCTGAACAAGTTCTACTTTGGCGACGGCATAACCGTGGACAAGGAAATTGCCGAAGAATGGGCGCGCATTCCGCACTTCTTCTATAACTTCTATGTGTTCCAGTATGCCACCGGCTTCTCCGCCGCCTGCGCAATAGCCAACCGCATACTTACCGAAGGCGAAACCGCCGTTGCCGATTACAAGAAGTTCCTTTCCGCCGGCGGCAGCATGGATCCCATAAGCATACTGAAGCTGGCCGGTGTGGACATGACCACCGCCGCCCCCGTGAACGAAGCGCTGAAGCTTTTCGGCGAGCTGATAGACGAAATGGAGGAGCTGATGGCGTAAGTCAAAGGCGCACGATATGAAAGTAATAGACCTTACGCATACCATATCCGAAACAATGCCGGTTTACCCGGGCACGGAGCAGCCCAGGCTGACCCCCGCCAATTCATACGAAAAGGACGGCTTTAAGGAAACGCTGCTCAGCATGTATTCCCATACCGGAACGCATGTTGACCCGCCGGCGCACCTTTTTGCCGGGCGTACAACGCTGGACGCCTTCCCCGTGAGCCAATTCGTGGGCCGCGCGGTAGTTATAGACTGCCGCCACCTTAAAGAGGGCGAGGCCATAACCATGCAGGAAATAGCCCCGCGCCGCGCCGATGCGGAAAAGGCTGACTATCTGCTTTTTAATCTCGGCTGGGACGCGCGCTGGGGAACGCCGGAATACTACGGCGACTATCCCTGCATAGACGACGAGGTTATAGACTTTATACTTGCCACGAACAAAAAGGGCATTGGGTTCGATGTTATAGGCGTGGACCCCATACCGGACGCAGATCTGCCGCGGCACAAAAAGCTGTTTGCAGAGCACGAGATAGTCAACATAGAGAACCTGACCAATCTTGACAAATGCGGAAGCGAGCCGTTCTGGTTCTTCGCATTGCCACTGAAATGGGAAAATGCAGACGGCGCGCCGATAAGGGCCGTTGCATTCTTCGAATAAAGGCACAAAAAGGCAGCACACGCTGCCTTTTTTATTTACTCTGATATACTTAAAATCTCAATATCATGTCGTTCCATTGCACGCCGCCGTGTTCGGATGCGGAAATGCCGTTGAGCACAAAGCCGAACTTGGCATAATAATGCACCAGCTTATCCTTGCAGGCAAGTGAAACCGCGTCCATGCCGCGCTCCTTCGCCTTGGCTATCAGCGCTTCTATAAGCTTTGCCGCTATGCCGCGCCGCTGAAGGCTCGGCTCCGTGGCCACGCTCAGTATGCATATCACCTTGCCGTCCGCCACAGGCTCCGGTTCATACATATCGTCCGTCACGCCCTCTATAGCTACGGGTCGGCAGCAGATAAGGCCGACTATTTTGCCGTCCTCCTCCGCCTTCAAAAACCAGTCGTTTATGTTTGTTATCCTGTATTTATAGGATTCAAGACTTGCGGCTTCGGCGCTTGGGAACGCCGCGCATTCAATGCGGTTCAGCTCCTCGGCATCTTCCATTTTTGCCGTACTTATGATTATTTCGCCCATTTTATCACTCCACTATTTCTATACTTCCGCCATTCTCAATCGTTTTACCGTCAAGCAGCAGCAGCTTTTCCGCAAGCAGGCACGAAAAGCAGCTTATCACCGCTGCGAATGTTATCATGTCGTTCGGGTCCTTCGCGTCCAGCTCGCTCTTTTCATCGTGATCCAGTATGCTTGCCGCGGCAAGGCGAACCTGCTCCACGAAATACTGCGCGGCCAAATTATGCCGTTTGGCAAAGGATTCGTATATTTCCTTTACCTCGCCCTCGTTTATACCCATGGGAATTATCTTTTGCAGCATTGCAAGGCTTAAATTTTGCTTGAGCGAACAGATTATTATAAGGTAGGCAACGTGTATTCTGTAATACTTCTTTTTGTCCGGCCCGGGCATAACCTTTGTGCGCACATAATTATTTATTGCGGCTGCGGTTATTATCTGCTCCTCCTTCAATTCCGGCGGCAGATAGTCCAAATACTTTTTCAGCAGGACTATCACCTGCTCCATATATAATCCGAAATCGGGTATATCTTCCCATTGCGGCAAACGGAAGCGGTTAAGATATTTTTCCCATCTTCTCAGCTTGCCCGCAACAAGCTGCTTATCATATGCCAAAGCAACTCCACCTCCTGATTATTTTATGTTATGACAGAATATATCACATCTTACGCCAAAATGCAAACGAACTGTCACATTGCCGCCCTTGACATATCGTAGCACCCGTGCTAATCTAATATTGTTCACAAGGTTGTGCGGAGGTGTGTATTTTGTTTAAGCTTATGACCGATACTTCGGCCAATTTGGAGCCGAATGTAATTTCGGCTTATGATATAGGCGTTATCCCGTTCAACTATTACCTTAACGGAGATGAGCGCACCTGCATGGACATTGCCGCGTTCGACGGCAAAGCGTATTACGACGCCATACGCTCCGGCGCAAAGGCTTCCACGTCTCAGGTGCCGCCGCAGCGCTATATTGAATATATGGAGCCCGTGCTCAAACAGGGGCTTGATATACTGTTCATAGGCATGTCCTCCGGCATAAGCGGATCGTATTCCTCTGCTGAGACCGCTGCCAACGAACTCAGGGAGCAATATCCCGAAAGAAAGATAATAACCGTGGATACGCTCAGTGCATCCCTTGGCGAAGGTCTTTTTGTTATACGCGCGGGCGAAATGATGCGCGAGGGTGCGGATATGGAAGAAATTGCGCGGGAAATAATCAATATGCGGCACAAAATGTGCCAAGTATTCACAGTGGATGATATTATGCATCTGCGCCGCACGGGCAGGCTGTCCAACATAGCCGCCATGATAGGCAGCGTGCTGAACATAAAGCCCCTTTTGAAGGGCGACGGCGAAGGCAAAATAGTTTGTTTTCAAAAAGTGCGCGGCAAAAAGAACGCACTCAAGGCCATTGCTGCAAAGTATGATGAGCTTGTAGAAAACGCCGCCGATCAAATCGTCGGTATAGCCCATGCGGACTGTTCTGATGATGCGGCGGCACTTGCGGAAATGATAAGGGTCAAAAATCCGCCCAAGCAGATAATGACCGTGTGCTACGAACCCGTAACCGGGGCGCACGTTGGCCCCGGCGCGCTGGCGCTGTTTTTCATGGGCAGCAGCCGCGAAGCGATTTAAGCTGCATTCTTACGGCTTCGGCCTTCTCCGCGGGCGTGCGCGCGCTCAGCTCATGCACAATGTAGCGAGGGGCTATCGCGTCTATAACGCGGCGCATTGCGTCCGTTTCAAGCGGGGAATGAGTATCCAGCGCCATTATGCGCGCGTAGCTTTGCGCGCTGCGCTCATCAAGGCTTTCGGCTGGTGTGGTAACCTTTGTGTACTCCTCAATGGGCATATTCAGGCTGCATTTATGCAGATGAATGCCCAGTATGTGTTTTTTTACCCTCCAATGGGCCGCGACAACGTTTAATATGGCGTCCGCGGCCCCCTCCTCTTTTTGGGCTGTAAGCAGTCCGTTCAGTCTCAGCGCAGCCATAAGATGCCCCGTGTCCAGCATTATACCCTTGTTTTCGTATTCAACAAGGCTGAGCATCAGCTCCGTTTCCGCGCTGTTTATAAGCGTCATGCCCGGCACGAAAAGGTTTTCAAAAAGCAGCGTGAAGCTATACTTCCTGCCGCGCATAACTCGGTTTATAAGCGCAGCCGTTGCGCGGATGACTTCCTCGTTAGTATGCAGCGCGTAGTTGCCCAGCACTTCCTCGTTTGATATATCCGCACAGTGAAAAACCGCATACTTCGCACCCAAGGCTTCCGCGCGGTCCATGTCCTCGATTATCTGCCGCTCGAATCCCGCCGCATCAGCGCAGCAGTAATATTCCCGCCATGTTTTTTCGCTGCCGAAATGCTTATTCAGGTATTCCGTATTGCCGTTATAGAAATCTATCCAGTTGGGATAAAACATAAGGTGGTAGCCCACCGCGCTGCCCTTTACTATATCCGTACCGTATGGCGGGCATGATATTACCTCCGCCCCATCGCAGCGGCAATCATTATGGATATAATCATAAAGCCCATCCCTGCCGCCGAGCGGCGCAAGCATGGGCAGATTGGATACTATATTGACCAGATTAAGCGTCAAATTTCAACCTTCCCCTTCACGGCAATGTTTTCAAGATATGCTTCGCCCGTCGCGCTGTCTGTCGCAGTATCGGCCTGCACACAGGCGCAATTTGGCAAATACCAATCGTAAAAGCCCTTCTTAGGCCGGCCTGCCGCGCTGAGGAGAGCCATTATCACTCCGCCGTGCACAACGAACACAAGCCTGCTTTCGCCCGCGCTTTCCGCGGCGCGCACGCATTGCCAAAAGGAAGCGAGTATTCTTTCGGTAAAAGATGCTATGCTCTCCCCGTTCGGGCAGCGTCCCATGCAGCCGCCGTCTACCCATGCGCGGTAGGCGGCGTCGTTCACCATATCGTCCGCGCTCCTGTCCTCAAAGTCGCCAAAGTCCATCTCCCTAAGGCCGCTTACTATGCACTGCTCCGCGTTTGGGAAAAGTATGCGCGCGGTCTGCTGCGTCCGCATCAGCGGAGTTACTATAACGCTTTTAAGCGCGCTGTCCCCTCCGGCCGCTTTGGCGGACGCTATGCCTTCTTCACACAATGGCGAATCCGTGCGGCCGATGTAACGGTTTAGCGCATTGCCAACGGTTTTGGCGTGCCTTATAAGATATACCCTCATATTTGCCCCTTTATTATAGTCGGTATGCCGCACACCATGCGCACCACGGCCTCGGCATCCTTTGCAAGCAGAACGCAAAGCCTGCCGGCCGCCTCCCGCCCGAGGCGCACTTCCCGCTCAACGGGTATTACGCCGCTGCCGACCTCGTTGCAGATAACAACATCCTTATCAACAAGCGCATCATATAGCTCCTGCGTGCGCGTATGGTCGGCAAAAAGAATGCTCTGCACGCCATACACCACCCTTTTCCCGTCAAACGGATCGGTTGTAAAATCATCGTCCGAATAGCCAAGGCTTTTTACAAATTCGCGTTTTCCGCTCGCTTCGGCCCCAATTATCAATATCATATATTTACCGCCCTTGAAACAAAAACATATGCCGTCAGCATTATAAGCTCGCTCATCTGTATGGAAAAGCCCGCAAGGTCGCCGCTCATGCCGCCGAACTGCTTTATCGCCATGCGTCTTAGCGCAAAGAACGCCATTACTGCGGCAATCACCATCGCCGCGCCGCCAATGCCCGCGATAAGGATAACTCCCGCCGCGCACAGCGCGAATATGCAAAGCAGTATCCATGCCGCTCCCTTAGCCCCGGCAGATGTAAAGGCACTTAGCAGTCCTTCGTGTGCGGATACGGTAAGCGTGCTCATAAGCGCGCCCACAGCGCGGCTTATCATATGCATAAGCCCCATTATCAGCGCGGTATTATAGCATAGCTCAAGCTCGCTTGAAAACGCAAAGTACCCAAGCATATACATGCCGAAGCTTATAACAGCGAACGCCCCCGCGTGGGAATCCTTCAGTATTTCCCTTTTGCGCTCTGCCGGTTGATGGCTGCTCAATGCGTCCGCAGTGTCGCAAAAGCCATCCATGTGTATCCCGCCGGAAAGCAGCAGCGGCATGAGCGCAATGCCCGCCGCAAAAAGCGTTTGCCCTATTTTAAGCCGCAGACATATCCATACCCATAGCGCGAGCGCCAGCCCTATCGCCGCCCCTACAAGCGGCAGCGCGCAGAGCATATAGCGCATGTTTTCCTTTTTCCATTCAATGCGCGGCATGGGTATGCGCGAAAACATTGCAAAAGCCATGGCTATTGATCTTAACGCATTCATATCAGCTTCCCCTTCAGCACTATCGGTATGCCCGCAACCAATTCATAAACATTGTCCGCCATTTGCGCCAAAGCAATATTTATCCGCCCCAACGCGCGCACATAGCGCATTGTTTCATCGGAATATACTCCGGCGTCGCTGCCAACGTCGTTGGTTATCACTATAAGATTACTGCATTGCGCCGCAACGTGCTCCACGCCGCTTATTACGCGCGCGTAAGGATCGCTCACTTTGCCCGCATCGTCAAACATTTCGTTGGCGGTAAGGTTGCATATGCATTCAAGCAGCGCCGTGCCGCCCTTGTTTTCAAGCGCAAGTGAAGCATAGTCACGGTAGCGCTCAATCGTTTCAAAGCCTTTGCCGCGGCGCATCTCCCTGTGCCTGGCTATCTTTTCCGCCCCGCCCTCGCCATATGGCTGCATTGCGGCAAGATAGTACCGCGGCCCGTTCAGCCGCACGGCAAGGCTTTCCGCATATGAGCTTTTGCCGCAGGCCGAGCCGCCCGTCATAAGCGTTATCACTTTATTTCTCCTCCCTGCGGGGTATATGCGTCCACGTTTATGTCCTCAAACGTAGCCATTGTGTTATATACGCTGAGCGCCATATCCATAAGCGGAATTATGCACACGCCGCCCGTGCCCTCGCCAAGGCGCATATCGGCATAAAGCGGCGGCTCAAGGTCAAGCTCCTTCATAATGCGCTTTGCCGCAGGCTCCGCCGAAGCGTGGCTGGGTATCATTGCAATGCTGCACCTTGGGCAAAGGCGTGCGGCTATAAGCGCAGCCACGCTGCTTATGAACCCGTCTATTACCGTAGGCACCCTGTAAAGCGCGCCGCCTATGAACGCGCCCGCCATCGCCGCCATATCGAACCCGCCAAGCTTGCCGAGTACATCGAACGCATCCTCCTTATCCGGCTTGTTCACGGCAATACCGCGCGCTATTGCGCTGCGCTTTCGCATAAGCCCGGCGTCGCTGAGCCCCGCGCCGCGACCAACGGCTTCATCAATCGGCGTATCCGTAAGCACGGCCGCCACGGCGGATGCGGTTGTGGTGTTGCCTATGCCCATTTCGCCCGTAACTATCAGCTTATAGCCCTTCTCTTTCAGCTCCCTTACGGTATCTATTCCCGCCTGTATTGCCCGCATAGCCTGCTCCGGCGTCATTGCCGGGCCAAGGGTAAAATTCATTGTTCCGTTTGCAACGTGCCTGTCCTTAACGCCGTCCGCTTGCGTAAGCATGCCCACGTCAACGGGATGCACCTCTGCGCCAACGGTGCGTGCCATTGCGCACACGGTGCTTTTGCCGTGCGCGGCATTCGCGGCAACTATCGCCGTTACCTCGCTGCCGGTTTGTGTGACCCCTTCCGCCACAACGCCGTTATCCGCGCAGAACATTGCAACGCAGCGCCGCGATATGTCCACGTTTGCGCTGCCCGTGAGCGCCGCCGTTTTTATCACCATTTTTTCCAGCTTACCAAGGCTGCCCAGCGGCTTTGCAATGCTGTCCCAACGGCGCTTTGCCAATGCCGCCGCGTTCATGTCCGTATCCGGTATGGCTGAATTGAGTCCGTTTATGTATTGCTTATAATCTATTGCCATCGTGAAAGCATCTCCTTCATGTATGCGTAAACATCCATGCCGTACACCTTTTCAAGCGTATCGCGGTTCAGCGCCGTATTCGTATCGCCTATCGCCGCCATGCAGCCATGGTCGAGCAGCAGCGCGCGTGTGCCGTATTTTTTTGCAAGGGAAAGATCGTGTACAACGCTTATAACCGCCCTGTCCCCCTGCGCGAGCCATTCTTTTATCAGCGCGAATACCTGCCGCTGATATATAAGGTCAAGATGGTTTGTAGGTTCATCCAGCAGCAGATACTTCGGGTCCTGCGCGAACACCTGCGCAAGGAACGTCCTTTGCAGCTCCCCGCCGGAAAGCGTGAGCACGGATTGCCGGCGCTGCGCCGCCATGCCCGTTTTTTCAAGGGCAAGCTCAACCATGCGCTCATCGTCATCACAGCGCCTTGCAAGCACGCCCGGCGAATAAGCATATCTGCCCAGGCGCACGACTTCTTCCACGCTGAACGAATACCCAACGTAATGGTTCTGCGTGAGCACGCCTATGTTCTTTGCCAATTCAACAGGCTTCTTTTTGCGTATGTCCTGCCCGTTCAAAAGTATCTGCCCCGTGTATGCAACGCCGCCTGTAACGGCGTTTATTATGGTGGACTTTCCCGCGCCGTTGGGGCCGGCTATCATAAGCCATTCGCCGTCGTTCACGGCAAAGGATACGCCCTTAACTATGTCCAGCGCGCCGCAGCGCACCGAGAGCGACTTTACCTCAAGCACGTCCGCTTTTCCCCCTTGCGCGATAGAATATTATTATAAACGCAACCGCGCCTATAAGGCTGGTAACAACGCCTATGGGCAGCTCCAGCGGGCTTAACAGCGTGCGCGCCGCAAGATCGCACAGCATAAGGAATATCGCCCCCGCAAACGCGCTTGCGCTAAGCAGCCGCCTGTGGTTCGGCCCCGCTATGAAGCGCGCCGCGTGCGGCGTAACAAGGCCCACGAACGCTATCGTTCCGCCTATTGACACGCATACGCCTATCAGCGCGGATACGCATATGAGCACCGTCAGCTTTGTCCTTTTTACGTCCACGCCAATGTTTCGCGCATTATCCTCCCCCACGGCAAACGCATTCAGCTCCCTTGCCTTTATAAAAAGAATTCCGCCGAATATTGCGAACGCCGCCGCAAGCGCAAGCGCGTTTGCGTATGTTGAACCGTTAAGGCTGCCCATAGTCCAAAACGTTATCTGCTTGAGCTTGTTTGACGCAAACGTGATTATAACGCTCATGGCGCTGGATACAAACATTGAATATATAACGCCTATAAGTATTATTGTATTTGTTGAAAGTGAAAAATCAAGCCTGTATGCAAGGCCAAGAATTATCAAAAGCGATATGAACGCAAACAGTATTGCCATAACCATCGTGCCGGCGAACGGGAGCGAAGGGAACGATATGCCAAACGCAATGGCAATAACCGCGCCGAGGCTTGCGCCGGAGGACACGCCGAGCGTAGAGCCATCGGCAAGCGGGTTTTTCAAAAGGCCCTGCATTGCCGCGCCGCAAAGCGAAAGCGACGCGCCCGTGAGCGCAACGCACAGCACGCGCGGCAGCCGCACGGTAAGTATTATTGACGCGGGCAGCTCCTTTGGCATGTCCAGCCCCAGTATCGCGCGGCGAAATATCTCCGCCGTGCTTTTAAGCGGCACGTTCACGCTGCCCAAGCATACGCATATAACGGCGGTCAATATGGCTGCCGCCG